>VOFB01000472.1_pt1 | contig 32000 bp, 62 predicted proteins | sample 5384141 | NCBI WGS metagenome assembly VOFB01 (sample SAMN12384721, study PRJNA508395) | human gut metagenome | isolation source: healthy gut A | host: Homo sapiens | reverse complement strand
CCCAGCATCCCCGGCAGCCCGAGGCGGTTGAGGAGTATCGACAGCACAAAGAACGGGAACAGCGCCGGGATTATCATCCTCCCGCACAGCTCCAATGCATTGAGGCAGGCTGCCGCTGCCTCCTTTGCCGAGAATATCAGCGCCGCCATTGCGCACAGCGCCGCCGTCACTGCAAGCTTTCTGTTCATCGCGCCATCCCTCCCTTTGTCCATGTATCATGCTATGTTTCGCGGCATAGATTTATACAGATCGGATAGGAGGTGCTGCCCGTGAAAAAAGCTGCGGGAGCTTCCGTATGAGCTGGCAGATAAGCTGGAGCTGCCGGAGGATGTGCTGCTCGGCTCCGCTAAGCTGACCGTGACGGGCGGCAGGAGCGCCGTTATAGAAAATCACCGCGGCGTGCTTGAGTATACCGCCGAGCGCATCGTCGTCGCCGTGCCGCGCGGCAAAGTCTGCCTTGACGGCACGGGGCTGCGCCTGAAGGCCATGAACAAGAATGAACTGCTGGTGGGCGGACGTATCAGGAATATCGAGTGGGGTTAGCTTATGAACAGGATCGTTGAGCAAATAAAGGGGCGCGTAAGGGTAGAGGTGTTCGGCGCGTTCCCGGAGAGCCTTCTCAATGCCTCCGCCCTGAGCGCTTTGGGCTGTGGGAGCTTGAGTGCGTCAATGAAAACACCCTGCGCTTCCAATGCGCATGAGGGCGACCTTGCGAAACTGCGTGAGCTTGCGCGCGCCTGCTCCTGCGAAATGACCGTCCTCGAGAGCCACGGCGGCAGCGAGAACCGGCGCTTTGCGCGGCGGCGCGTGTGGCTGCTTATCACGGCGGCGGTGCTCGCGGCGGTCTTCCTTGCCTCCACGCTTTTCGTCTGGGATATCGATGTGCGCGGCAATAAGCGCTTAAGCCGCGCGGAGATAATGCGCGCGCTTGAGGACTGCGGCCTCGGCTGCGGCAGCTTCTGGCCGTCACTTTCCTCGGATATGATCCGAGCAAAATGCTCCTGCGTCTGCCGCAGCTCGGGTGGATGAGCGTCAATGTCTGCTCCTCCCGCGCCATTGTCCTCATCGAAGAGCGCGAAGAGAAGCCCGTTATTTATAACGAAGCGGGCGCCGCGGACATCGCCGCTGCCAAAACCGGCATCATCCGCCGCGTTTCCGTCCTGCGCGGGAAGGCTATTGTCGAGCCGGGTCAGGCCGTGACGGAAGGGGAGACTCTTGTCACCGGCAGCTTGGAGAGCCTTGCCGGAGAGCCGCGCACCGTCTATGCGCGAGCCACCGTCATGGCCGATACATGGGTGGAACTCAACGCCGTCTGCCCCGAGACAGGGCAGCTCAAGCAGCCAAAGGGCGTCACGCGCAGCCGCTTCGCGATCATTTTTGGAAAAAGACGCGTAAATTTATATTTAAGCAGTGGAAAAGCTATTGACGGATGTGATAAAATCGTTGCAGAATATACACTTGGGGCAGAGGGCTTTTCGCCCTGCCGCTGCGCATCGTGAAGGAGAGCTATGTTCCTTACGAGCTTTCGGAGGGAACGGGATATGACGCCGACGCTATGAAGCTGCATCTCTCCGCGCTCCTCGATGCCGGGACGGATGGGCAGGTGCTTCAGCAGAGCTTCACCGAAGCTGGTGCTGATGGCCTGTTCGTTGTCACGCCCGCGCGCCGGTACCGGCAAGACCTACCTTGCCGTGGCCGAGGCCGTGGCGGCCTTCCGCGCCAAGACGGTCAACCGCATCATCCTGACCCGTCCGGCCGTCGAGGCGGGCGAGCGGCTGGGCTTTCTGCCGGGCGACCTGCAGAACAAGGTCGACCCGTATCTGCGGCCGCTCTACGACGCGCTGTTCGACATGCTGGGGCCGGAGACCTACGGCAAATATCTCGAGCGCGGCAACATCGAGGTCGCGCCGCTGGCCTACATGCGCGGCCGGACGCTCGACGACAGCTTTATCATTCTCGATGAGGCGCAGAACACCACGCGCGAGCAGATGAAGATGTTCCTGACCCGCCTGGGCTTCGGCTCGAAGATCGTCATTACCGGCGATATCACGCAGATCGACCTGCCGTGTCAAAAAGCATGCCGCCGAAAAAATTCAAGAGGAGCTGAGCCGGAACATGGAGCATGAAATTTATGTGAGCCGCGAGGTGACCGGTCTTGGCCATATGAGCTCAGCCGGCTACATCAAAAAAGCGGTGAATATGGCGCTTGACGCAGAGGGAGTCGTGGACGTGCCCTGCATCGTCAGCGTTATGTTAACCAACGACGAGGGGATACATGCCGTGAACAAGGAGTTCCGCGATGTTGACCGTGCTACGGATGTTCTCAGTTCCCGCAGAATGAGCTTGAACCGGGGCATTTTGACGCCGAAATGTGCGAGCGTGACCCGGAGACGGGACATGTTCTCCTTGGCGATATGATGATCTCTGTGCCCCGCTGCGAGGCTCAGGGAGAGGAGTTCGGCCACGGCTATAAAGAGAGCTCATGTACCTCACGGTGCATTCGATCCTGCACCTGCTGGGCTACGACCATGTGGATGAGGGAAAAATGAAAAAAGCAGATGAGACCCACGAAAAGTTCATCATGGGCGACGATATGGATCAATAATACAAAATTACGGGAGAAAAAATACATGACTAAATCAGCGATGATAACCATATGCGGCAGGCCGAACGTCGGTAAATCCACCCTTACCAATGCCCTTGTCGGCGAGAAGATCGCCATCGTATCCCATAAGCCTCAGACCACCCGAAACAGGATCACCGCCATTGTAGAGCGCGGCGAAACTCAGTTTGTGCTCATGGACACTCCGGGCTTTCACAAGCCACGCACAAGGCTTTGGCGACTATATGGTGAACGTCGTCCGTGAGAGCGTTGCGGATGTTGACTGCGTGCTCCTTCTTGTCGAGCCCATCGGGTCGATCGGCCCGCAGGAGGAAGCGCTCATCGAGCGCCTGCGCGAGAGCGGCGCACCGGCAGTGCTCGTTATCAATAAAATAGACACCGTGGACAAGTCCAAGCTCCTTGAGGTCATGGCTGTCTACAGCGCGTCCTATGACTTTGACAGCATCCTCCCCATTTCAGCCAGAACCGGCGAGGGACTGGATGAGCTTCTCGCCGAGCTTGAGAAGTACGCCGTCGAGGGGCCGCACCTCTTCCCAGACGATATGATAACCGACCAGCCGGAGCGTCAGATCTGCGCCGAGCTTGTCCGTGAAAAGCTGCTGTTGTGCCTCGATAAGGAGATCCCGCACGGCACGGCCGTCGAGGTCACAAAATTTTCCGAGCGCGATAACGGCATAATCGACATGGACGTGACCATTTACTGCGAAAAAGAGAGCCACAAGGGCATCATCATCGGCAAAAACGGGCGCGATGCTCAAGAAGATAGGCGAGCTTGCCCGCGAGGATATCGAGGATTTCATGGGCACGAAGGTCTATCTCCAGACCTGGGTCAAGGTCAAGGAGAACTGGCGCGACTCAATGGCGTCCCTGCGCAACTTCGGCTTCACGCAGGATAACTAATTTTTCCCATACGTATTCCATGCGCCTTTGCAGATAATAAACGCAGAGGTGATTTGAATGAGCGCTGACCCTATATGGAAAGCATTCGCGGAATCGGGCGACCCGCTGTATTATCTGCTGTATAAGGCGTCTGCATGGACACTGCGGCGGATAAAAAAGCAGAGCGGGACGAAGCGGGAGAAACAAGGATACGGGTCAGCAGACCCAGACTCTCGGATGATTGGTGTACATAGATGTTCAAAACGGTGAACGCCCTCGTGCTGAGGGAAGAGATATAAGGAAGCCGACCGATACTCACTCTGCTTACGGATACCGACGGAAGATAACCGTCAAGGCGCGCGGGAGCCTTGAGGAAAAGCAGCAAGACCGCCGCAAGCTGCGCAGCAGCTTACCTATTCGGAAATGACGCTTTTCGGCAATTTGGGCCGCTGGACGGTGAACGAAGCCACGGTGAAAGAGGGCTTTGACGGTCTGCGCGCGGATATCGGGAACTTTGCGCTGGGCTGCTATTTTGCCGAGTGCGCCGACGCATTGAGTGTTGAGGATCAGCCGGATGCGCCGCTCATGCAGCTGCGCTCAACTGCTTATATGCGCTCAGCCGGGGCATGTATACGCCGGAGCAGATCAAGGCCGTGTTTGAGCTGCGGCTCATGTGCTCTTGCGGGCTACACACCGGAGCTTTCGCACTGCGCGGTGTGCGGTGAGGAAGAGCCGGTGACCCGGTGCTGATGCTCGAGCGCGGCTGCTGTGTGCTGCCGCCGCTGCGCCGCCGGTGCGGGGCAGACGGTGAAGCTCGACACGGCGTCGCTCAATGCGATGCGGCATATCTGCTCAGCGTCTCCGAAGCAGATACTGTCCTTTACCTTGAGGGGAGGGCGCAAAGCGCCTGTCCGCCGCGGCGGAGGAGTACCTGCTGCACACCGAGCGCCGCTTCCCGACGCTCGATTACTGGAAGAACGTGAAAATTTAACGGAATAATTATAATAGGACAAGATATGAGTTTTTTGAAAAATCACTTACAACGCTTGAGCTTCCGGCAGTTTTGCAGATGCTGTCGGCCGAGGCTGTGAGCGATACGGCAAAGGAGCGCGCACTTGCGCTCACGCCGTCCACGGATGAGGCCGAGGTGCGGCACAGGATAGAGGAGACGACGGCGGCGAAGACCATGATGGTCGTGCGCGGCAGCCCGTCATTCTACGGGGTCAAGGATGTGCGCGCCTCGCTTGCGAGAGCCGACCTCGGCGGCGCGCTCAACACACGAGAGCTGCTTGATATCGCGGGAGTGCTGCAATGCGCCCGCCTTGTGCGCGGATACATTGCGGACGACAGCGTCGGCAAGACGCCGATAGACCACCTGTTCTACGCGCTGCGCACAAATAAGTTCCTTGAGGAGAAAATAACCGGCTCGATAGTCGGCGAGGATGAGATAGCCGACGCGGCGTCCCCCGAGCTTGCTACGATACGGCGGCAGATGCGCGCCGCGGCGTCAAGAGCGAGGGAAGCGCTGCAGAAGATAATTTCCTCCCCGAGCTATGCTAAGGCTTTGCAGGAGCCGATAATCACGATGCGCTCCGACCGTTATGTCGTACCGGTGAAGGCGGAGTTCAAGGGCTCTGTCCAGGGACTCGTGCACGATATTTCGTCCTCAGGAGCGACGCTGTTTATAGAGCCGATGGGCGCGGTGAAGGCGAACAACGAGCTGCGCGAGCTTGCCGCGAAGGAAAAGGCGGAGATAGACCGCATCCTTGCCGAGCTCTCCGCGGACTGCGCAGAGCACCGGGACGATATAAGTCGGACTATGATGTGCTCGTCAGGCTCGACCTGATATTTGCCAAGGCGAAGCTCTCCTATAAGCTCAACTGCCAGCAGGCGGCGATGGACGAGCGGGCGATAGTCCTGCGCCACGCGAGGCACCCGCTGCTCGACCAGAGCAAGGCTGTGCCGATAGACGTGGAACTGGGAGACAGCTTCGATACGCTCGTCATCACGGGGCCGAACACCGGCGGCAAGACCGTCTCCATAAAGACGATAGGCCTGCTTGCGGCGATGAACCAGTGCGGCCTGCACATCCCGGCAGACGACGGCAGCCGGCTGCCCGTGTTTGCCACATACTGGCCGACATAGGCGACGAGCAGAGCATTGAGCAGAGCCTGTCGACCTTCTCGGCACATGAGCAATATAGTTAACATAATATCTGAATGTGACGACAGATCGCTGATACTCTTCGACGAGCTCGGCGCGGGCACCGACCCGACGGAGGGCGCGGCGCGCTGGCATATCGCGGTGATCGAGCATGTGAGAAAATGCGGCGCGATCGTCGCAGCGACGACGCACTACGCCGAACTCAAGGTCTACGCGACGAATGAGGCCGGGGTGCAGAACGCCTCCTGCGAGTTTGACGTCGACTCCCCTGCGCCCGACTTATCATCTCTGGTCGGCATACCGGGAAAGTCGAACGCATTTGCGATATCAAAGCGTCTCGGGCTGAGCGATGAGATCATCGAGGATGCGAAGAACCGTGTCAGCACCGAGAGCGCGAGCTTTGAAGCGACGATAGAGAAGCTTGAACAGACGCGGCTGCTGCTGGAAAAGGACAGAAACGAAGCGGCGCTGAAGCTGCGCGAAGCGCAGGAGAACGCGAAGAAGGCGGCGTTCCTCAAGGCGGAGCTCGAGGTGCGGCTTGACAAGGCCGACCTCAAATCCCGCCGCGAGGCGGAGCGCATCATTGCCGACGCGCGCGCGACTGCCGAGCAGGTCTTCGCGGAGCTTGACGAAATGCGCAAAGCGGCGGACAAGGATCAGGATGCGCAGCGCGTGAACGAGGCGCGCGCCCAGTTGCGCCGCCAGCTCAACCTCTCCGAGCAGGCCTTGCAGAAGGAGCTCACGGACGACGAAGCGGACAAGGTGTCTGCCCGCCCGGTGAAGGCCGGGGACGTGGTAAAAATAAAGTCCATGGGCGTCAAGGCGACAGTCATTTCCAAATCGCCCGACGGTGTATTGAGCCTGCGGGCGGGAATAATGAACGTGAGCGCGAAGGAGGATGAGGTGCTGCTGCTCGAAGGGGAGAAGGCGCCAGAGACGAAGAGCAGCGCCGCAAGGAGCAGCTCACAGCTCAGAAACGTCAGCGTCGCAAGCGAAATTGACCTGCGCGGCATGGAGACGATAGAGGGCGTGCTCGCGGCGGAAAGATACATTGACAGCGCTGTTATGGGTAAGCTCAAGACCGTTACGATCATCCACGGCAAGGGAACAGGCGCGCTCCGCGCCGCCGTGCAGCAGATGCTTAAGAAGAACAAAAGCGTCAAATCCTTCCGCTTAGGGAGATTCGGCGAGGGCGAAGCGGGCGTAACTGTTGTCGAACTGAAATAAAATCCGTCGATGCGTCTGTTAAGAAATGTGAAAAACAACGAAACGGACGAAAGCTGTTGACGATTGGCCTAAAATTTGATAAACTGTCAGCACAGTCTTGTATTAGTATAAGGAGTGGCAAGTATGATAACCAAAGAAGTAGTCATCAACAATCAGGTAGGTCTTCATGCCAGACCCGCGACTTTCTTCATTCAGAAAGCCAATGAGTTCAAGAGCAGCATTTGGGTTGAAAAGGAAGACAGACGTGTCAACGCGAAGAGCCTTCTCGGCGTTCTCTCTCTCGGGATCGTCAAAGGGCACTGCGATAACCATCATTGCCGACGGCGCTGACGAGGAAGCGGCTATCGCCACCCTGTCGGAGCTGATCGATTCTGACTTTTCAGAGTAATCAGAGATAAAAAGGCGGAGGCGTGTGTACTTGTTACACACGCCTCTTTTTGAGTTATACCGGCGCTTGCCGTATCTGGGGGACACGATGAAAAAGGAAACCAAGGCCATGCTTGAAATGCTCGCGGCGGCGGCGCTCTGGAGCATTGCGGGAATAATAATGAAGTTCATACCGTGGAACGGCTTTTGCCGTTGCGGGCATGCGCAGCCTTATAGCGGGGCTGACTTTTTGTGGTGTATATGCTTATAAAGCGGATGAAGTTCATCTTCACAAAGCAGACCTTTATCGCGGGGATTTTCGCCGCGTGTGTGTATACCTGCTTTACCTGCGCAAACAAGCTCACCACGGCGGCAAACGCGATAGTGCTGCAATTCACCTCGCCGGTGTTTATCGTGATATTCACGGCACTTATATATAAGACGAAGGTCCGCAAGGCCGACCTGCTGGTCGTTATCTTCACGCTCTTCGGGATAGCGCTGTTTTTCTTCGACCAGCTCCAGCCGGGGTACATACTCGGGAACTTCGTCGCCATCGCGGCGGGGATGTTCATGGCCGGGATGTTCATGGCGGTCGGCGACCTTGAGGGCGAGACGCGCTTCTCGGCGATAATGATCGGCCAGTTTCTCACGTTCCTGATAGGGCTGCCGTCTATAATAATAACTAAACCGGAGTTTACGCTCACGGCGACTGCGGGCATACTTGTACTCGGCGTGTTCCAGCTCGGCATCGCGTATATACTCTATGTGAAGTCGACGAAGTACTGCCCGCCGCTTGCGTGCAGCCTGCTCGGCGCGGTGGAGCCGCTCCTCAACCCCGTCTGGGTGCTGATATTCTACGGTGAGAAGCCGGGCGTGTTCGCGCTCATCGGAGGTGTGGTCGTTATCGTGACGATAACGGTATGGTGCATCAAGGGGCAGGAGAAAGCCCCGGAGGAAGCAAAGGCCTGACACAGGCCGGAGGAAAGTCATGCTCGATTCGCTGCGTGAAAAAGCAAATAATCTGCCGCTGCTGCCGGGCGTGTACATCATGCTCAACGCGCACGGAGAGGTCATATACGTCGGCAAGGCGAAAAAGCTGAAGAACCGCGTCAGCAGCTATTTCCACGGCGAGCATCTGCCGAAGGTCGAGGCCATGGTGGAGAAGGTGCATGACTTCAACGTCATTGTCGCGGGCAGCGAGTTCGAGGCGCTCGTGCTGGAAAACTCGCTCATCAAGCGCCACAAGCCGCATTACAACATCCTCCTCAAGGACGATAAGGGCTATCCGTTTATCAGGCTCGATCTGCATGAGGAGTACCCAAAAATGACGCTGACGAACCGCGCAGGAAAGGACGGGGCAAAATACTTCGGCCCCTTCGGCGGGCGCAGCCAGACCTACGACATTATAAGCACGATCTCCAAGGCGCTGCTGCTGCCGGACTGCTCGCGGAAATTCCCGCGGGATATCGGCAAGGAGCGCCCCTGCCTCAACTACCACATGGGCAGCTGCGCGGGCTGGTGCCTGAAGGACAGCAGCGCGGAGGATTACCGCCGCCGCATAACGCAGGCGGCGATGATACTCGACGGCAAGAGCAAGGAGCTCACGGATGAGCTGCGAAGCCAGATGGAGCAGGCGGCGGAAGAGCTGCGATTCGAGCGCGCCGCCGAGCTGCGCGACAGGCTGCGCGCGATAGAGGGGCTGACGAATAAACAGCGCGTTATTGCCACGGCCTTTGCCGACACTGACGCGATAGGCTTCTGCCGCGGAGCCAAGACCTGCTTTGCGGTGCTGCATTTCGTTGACGGCAGCCTTGTGGGTAAGGACGTCGAGATGATGGACGAGCCGCTTGAGGACGACGGCGAGGCCGTGTCCGACCTTGTGCGGCAGTATTATACGGCGCACCGCGGCGGATGGCCGAAGTCGGTGCTGCTGCCATGCGCGATAGACGACCGGGAGGAGCTCGAGCGTCTCCTGAGCGAGGTCTCCGGGCGCAGAATGTATATAGACACGCCGCAGCGCGAGAGCGCATGCGGCTTATCGAAAGCGCCGCGCTCAACGCGCGAGAGGAGATACAGCGGCGCACGACCGCCGAGCAGCGGCGGTCAAAGACGCTGGAATGGCTGCAGAAGGCGCTGGAGCTGCGGGACTTCCCGAAGCGCATAGAGGCCTTCGATATATCGAACCTCGGCTCGACAGGCATAGTCGCGGCGATGACGGTGCATATAAACGGCAAGCCCCTCAAGCGCGATTACAGAAAATTCCGCATACGCGGGCTTGACGCACCGGATGACTACGCGAGCATGTATCAGGCGGTATACAGGCGCTTCAGCCACTACAAGGAGGGCGATGAGAAGTTCTCAACTTTGCCCGACCTGCTGCTCATCGACGGCGGCGACAAGCACGCCGCGACAGCGGAGCGGGCGCTGCGCGACCTCGGTATTACAGTCCCGTTGTTCGGCATGGTCAAGGACGACCGCCACCGCACAAGGGCGCTGATAGACTCCGCCGGGCATGAGACGGGCATAAAGACCAATCAGGCTGTGTTCGCGCTCGTCGGCTCGATACAGGAGGAGACGCACCGCTTCGCGATAGAGTACCAGCGCTCGTTGAGAAACGAGAGCTACGCATCGAAGCTCGACGCGATACCGGGCGTCGGCGAGAAGCGGAGAGGAGATCTGCTGAAATACTTCAAGTCCGTCAAAGCGATACGCGAGGCGAGCGTTGAGCAGCTGGCGCTCGTCGTGCCGCGGAACACCGCCGCAGCGATATACGCATACTTCCGCAGCGAAGAGAGCGAGGAGAAGGAACAATGAGAGTGATAACAGGCACGGCGCGCGGGCGCAGGCTCAAGACGCCGGAAAATTATGACATCCGCCCGACGACCGACAACGTGAAGGAATCGGTTTTCAACATCATCCAGTTCGATATTGAGGGACGGCGTGTGCTCGACCTCTTTGCGGGGACGGGTCAGCTCGGCATAGAGTGCCTCAGCCGGGGCGCGGCGGAGGCCGTGTTCATAGACGAGAACACGGCGGCAGTGAAGATAGTCAAGGAGAACCTCAAGACCTGCGGCTTCACGGCGGCGGTACTGCAGCAGGACGCGCTGAGCTATCTGCGGCACTGCGGGAGGTTCGACCTCGTTTTCGTCGATCCGCCTTATGACTCGGGACTGTACGAATCCGTGCTGGAAACCATCAATTCGGTTGACATATTGTCGGATGGTGGTATAATATTATGCGAGTCGCGCCGGGAGAAGACGCTTCCGGATATGCGCGTTCCTTACAGAAAAAAAGAAAGAGTATAACTACGGCAGGGTAAAAAACTTACCGTGTATATAAAGGACAGCCTTTGATGACTACTGCGATCTGCCCGGGCAGCTTTGACCCGATCACTCTCGGCCATGTCGATATAATCTGCCGCGCGGCAGAGATATTTGACGAGGTCGTCGTCTGCGTGATGCACAACGCGGCGAAGAAATCACCTATGTTCACGCTCGAAGAGAAGCTCAGTATGGCGCGACGCGCCGTTGAGGGGTACAAGAACGTGCGGGTGGACAGCTATGACGGCCTGCTCACAGAGTATGCGCCGCTTTGAGAAGCCCGTGGTCGTCAAGGGCCTGCGCGCCGCTTCGGACTTTGACTATGAGTTTCAGATGAACATGATTAACAAATGCCTGAACCCCGCGGTCGAGACGATGTTCCTCACGGCGAGCGAGCGGTATACCTTCCTCAGCTCCTCAATAGTGCGGGAGGTAGCCCAGTACGGCGCGGAGCTCAAGGGACTCGTGCCGGACGCGATCATCCCCGATATAGAAGAAAAAGCCAAACAATGGAGGTAGTCCTCGCATGGCCAACAATAACGACGTTATAGAGCTGCTTGATATCCTGTACGGCATGGTGACGGAAGCTTGGGGCGTTCCCCTCGGCAACGACAAGTGCATTATCGAGCGTGAAAAGCCATAGACATTATAAGCGAAATAAAGGCGAATCTCCCGTCCTCCATCGCCGAGGCGCAGAGGCTCGTCTCGGCAAGGACGAGTTTATCGGCAACGCCAAGCGCGAGGCCGAGGCGCTGCGCGCAAGAGCGCCGAGGAGCAGGCGCGCGCCATGATAGAGGAGCAGGAGGTCATACGCACGGCGAGAGCCAAGAGCGCGGAGATGATCTCTGCCGCCGAGGCAAAGTCGAGCCAGCTGCGCCGCGTCGCGAGCGAGTATGTGGACAACATCATGCGCCAGACCGAGGAGAGCATGAACGCCGCGCTCGCAACGATACAGAACGCGCATAATTCCTTCCGCTCTCTGGGCGGCGGCCAGCCCGCAGGAGCCGAAGGAGAACGCCGTGAAGCTCACCGGAGTCGAAACTATCCAGCGCGGCGAGGAGGAATAATTTCCACTGCCGACACAATATACATAACAGTCAGCCCACCCAAAACACAAGACTTTGGGTGGGCACTTTTTACCGATTTTGATAAGGAAAATGTCAAAAACTTACAAAAAGTTTCGCTTGCTTTTTGTTTATGCCACCCTATAATATATATCAAAGTGGCAGAAAGTGGGGCAAAATGGTGAGATGTCCCACGATAGGGGGAGGGCATTTGATGACTGGGGAGTACCAGCATTCTCTTGACAGTAAGGGAAGGCTGTTCATGCCCGCAAAGCTCCGGGAGGAGCTGGGCGCGGTGTTTTATATAACGATATCGATGGACCGCTGCCTGTGCGCGTACAGCAGCGAAAGCTGGGACGCGCTATCGGAACGGGTGAACGCAATGCCATATGTCAAGCAGCGGAAAATGCGCCCGCTGTTCGCGCATGCGGCGCGCTGCGAGCTCGACAGTCAGGGGCGTGTGCTCGTACCGCAGAACCTGCGCGACTACGCAAACCTTACAAAGAGCGTGACGGTCGTCGGCTGCAACAACCATGCTGAGCTCTGGGACAGCGACGCCTGGCAGGCTGTCTTTTGAAGAGGAGACGACACCGGAGAATATTGCCGCGGTTATGGAGGAGCTTGAATTTTGACACAGGGATCCGAAGCGATTGAAGCAAAGCATTTTTCCGTAATGCTCAATGAATGCATTGAGAACCTGAACATAAAGCCCGACGGGTGTACCTTGACGGTACGCTCGGCATGGGCGGACACTCATATAGATCGCCTCCCGGCTCGGCTCGGGACGCCTCATCTGCATCGACAGGGATGAGACGGCCATAGAGCGCGCCGGAAGGCGTCTTGCGCCCTTTTAAGGATAAGGTGACGCTCGTCCACGGCAATTTTTCAGATGCCGCGGCGATACTCGATTCGCTCGGCATAGATGGCGCGGACGGATGCTGTTCGACCTCGGCGTGTCCTCGCCGCAGCTTGACGAGTCCGAGCGCGGCTTTTCGTACATGAATGACGCGCCGCTCGACATGCGCATGGACAAAGGGCGAGAGCCTCACGGCCTACGCTGTTGTGAACACATGGGATGAGCAGCGCCTGCTGCGTATTCTGTGGGATTACGGCGAGGAGCGCTACGCCCGCCGCATCGTCGGCGCGATAATGGAAAGGCGCGCGCAAAGACCCGTGGAGACGACGCTGGAGCTGGTGGACATCATCAAAGGGTGCAATGCCTGCCGCCGCGCTGCGAGAGAAGCAGCACCCGGCGAAGCGCACGTTTCAGGCGATACGCATCGCGGTGAACGACGAGCTCGGCGCGATCGCGAGAATGATGGAGACGGCACCGGACAAGCTCAATATCGGCGGGCGGCTGTGCGTCATTAGCTTCCACTCGCTGGAGGATAGGATAGTCAAGTCCGGGATCGCGGCGAGGGAGAATGGCTGCACCTGCCCGAGAGAAGCGCCGGTCTGCACCTGCGGCTTTGTGAAGACGCTCAGGAGCGTCACGAGAAAGCCGATACTTCCGAGTGAGGAGGAGCTTGAAGTCAATCCGCGCTCACGCAGCGCGAAGCTGCGCGTGGCGGAGCGAGTATAGAGTTATGAGAAAAAGGAAGCGCTGCGCTCTTCAAAGCCGTGTGCGTGGTGTTCTCGGTGTGCACGCTCGTGCTGTGCCTGCTGTGGCGGGTGCGCCTTGCGCAGGCCGAGGAGAACATCGCAGCGCTCGAGGATGCGCTCAAAGAAGCGGAGACCGAGGCGCGCGTGCTGACAGCAAAATATGACAGCAGCATCAGCCTTGAGGAGCTTGACGGCTACGCGCGGGGCGTGCTGGGAATGCAGCCGCCGGAGCCGGGACAGATCGTTTATCTGGACTGGCCGGGATAAGGATATCTGCCGCCGAATATGATGTATAAAAACATCAGGCGGGAGTGTATCATGGAAAGAATAAAAAGCGGCAGCGCGGTAAGAAGCGTGCCGGGCAGGCAGATGCTGCGGCGCTGCGTCGTTCTGGCGGCAGTGTTCGGCATAGGCGTGTTCGCGGTGCTCCTGGCGCGGCTGTACCAATTGCAGATAAAGGAACATGAATTCTATGAGGAGCTTGCGATAGAGCAGCAGCTGCGCTCTACTCCGGGCTCCCGCATCGCGCGGCGCGATATACGACGCGAACATGAACGCGCTGGCTGTCAGCGCGACGGTGGATAACGTGTATGTCAGCCCCGCGGAGATCGAGGCCTACGGCGAGGACCGCGCGCTCATCGCCAAGGGACTTTCGGAGATACTCGGAGTGGACTACGACGAGGTGTATGAGAAATCCGGGAAGACGGGGAGCTGGTATGTGACCGTCGCAAGGAAGATAGAGAGCGACAAGGCCGACGCGGTGCGCGCGTTCAAGACAGAGCACGGCCTGCGCGGTGTGCGGCTTGAGCCGACACAAAGCGCTATTACCCGAACTCCTCCCTTGCCTGCCACCTTATAGGCTTTGTCGGCACGGACAACTATGGGCTTGAGGGCATAGAGGCGAGGTACGACTCGGCGCTCTCGGGTACGGCGGGGAAGACTGTGCGCGCAACGAACGCCTACGGTACGGAGCTGCTGTTCAATCAGTTTGAGGAATACCGCCCCGGTGAGGACGGCTACGATATAGTGACGACCATAGACTCCACGATACAGTATTACGTGGAGAAGCACCTGCGTCAGGCGGTGGAGGATTACGACATCCAGAACGGCGCGGGAGCGATCGCTATGGACGTGAACACGGGCAAGATACTCGCGATGGCATCGCTCGGGAATTACGACCTTAACGATTTTCTCGAGGTCAGCGAGAAAGATCAGGAATATATAAACGAGGCCGAAACAAAAGAAGAGGCGGCAGAGCGGCTTGCCGCAGCTCAGGCGAAGCAGTGGCGCAACAAGGCGCTGTCCGATACCTACGAACCGGGCTCGACCTTCAAGATAATCACGCTCGCGATGGCACTCGAAGAGGGCGCAGTGAGTTTAAATGACACTTTCTACTGCGGCGGAACGTCAGCGTCATCGGACGCACGAGCCCGATACGCTGCTGGAAGACGACGGGGCACGGCTCGCAGACGCTGACGCAGGCGGCGCAGCACTCCTGCAACGCCGCGTTTGTGAACATCGGGCTGCGCGTCGGCGCGGAGCGGTTTTACGATTACTGCGAGGCCTTCGGCTTCCTGCGCCTGTCGGACGACCCGGACGCGAGCCTCACGGCCAAGACGGGGATAGACCTGTCGGGCGAGAGCGGGAGCATCTGGTGGAGCAAGAATACATTCTGCTCGCCGAAAAACCTGTCGCAGCTTGCGGCGGCATCCTTCGGCCAGACCTTTACGATTACCCCGCTTCAGCTCGTGTGCGCCGTCAGCGCGTGTGTAAACGGCGGGTACCTGATGGAACCCTACGTTGTGCAGCGGATGCTGAACCCTGACGGGAGCGTTGCATACGAGCGCGAGCCGCACAGAGTGCGGCAGGTCATAAGCGAGAGCACGAGCGAAAAGGTGCGCACGATACCGAGCAGGTAGTCGGCGACCTGGAGGGCACGGGGCGCAATGCCGCCGTCAAGGGCTACCGCATCGGCGGCAAGACAGGCACGAGCGAAAAGGTCAGCCTTGAGGCACAGACCGGCGAGAAGGAATACATCGTATCCTTCATAGGCTTTGCGCCGAGCGGATAAGCCGCGCATAGCGCTGCTGGTGTTTCTCGATACGCCGTCGAACAAATCCGGCATATACATAAGCGGCGGCCAGATGGCCGCGCCCGTCGTCGGAAACATGATGGCGGATATCTTGCCATACATGGGCGTTGAAGCCGAGATGGACGCAGAGCACGGCGAGGCCGTGATGCCGATGGCTGTGGGCAGAGCCTGCACGGCGCGGCGGAGCGCGATAAAGGACGCGGGACTCAGGTACCGCACGATAGGCTACGGCGACACCGTGACGAGGCAGCTCCCGGCAGCGGGCTCGGCCATCGCCGAGGGGAGCGAGATAATCCTGTACCTCGACGCGGAGATATCCCAAGACACGGAGACGGTGCCCGACCTCACCGGGATGAGCTATGACGAGGCGCGAGATACACTGTCATACTACGGGCTTTATATTTCAACGAGGAGCACCGTGACAGACAGCGCTGCGCAGACCGTGAGCGGGCAGAGCATAGCCGCCGGGACAGGGGTTGACCACGGTTGTATAATAGAAGTATCACTCATCGATCAGGATGATTCGATACTCGGGAAATATTAAAATCACGGCTCAAGATAAAAATATAAGGTATGCAGTCGGGAGGACGGATAATGAAGCTGAAAGAGCTGATAAAGGATATAGAGGTACTGAGCACGAATGCGGCACCGGACACGGAGATAAGCGGGATCAGCTATGACTCGCGCCTTACGCGTCCGGGCGATCTGTTCGTCGCGATAAAGGGCTTTGAGACAGACGGACACCGCTATATTCCCAAGGCGATGGAGAAGGGCGCGGCCGTGGTGCTGTGCGAGGATATCCCGGCGGACGGAACGCCCTATGTGCAGACAGCCGACTGCCGCTTCGGGCTTGCAATGGCGAGCCGCGAGTTCTTCGGTAACCCCGCGTCGGAAATGAAGATGATAGGCTTCACCGGCACGAGCGGAAAACCAGCTCGACCTACATAATGAAGCACCTGCTCGAAGCGGAGCTTGACGCGAAGGTCGGCCTTATAGGCACAAACGGGAACATGATAGGCGACGAGTTTCTGCACTCGGAGCACACGACGCCGGAGAGCTACGAGCTGCACAAGCTCTTCCGCCATATGGCGGATTCGGGCTGCACGCATGTCGTAATGGAGGTGTCCTCCCACTCGCTGACGCTTGAGCGCGTGGCGGGGGATCATGTTTGACGTGGCGGTGTTCACGAACCTTTCTCAGGATCACCTCGACCTGCACGGGACGATGGACGAATACGCCGCGGCAAAAAAAAATTTTCAGTATGTGCCGCATGGGCTGCGTAAATGCGGACGATGAGCGCGCGCCGTTCATGCTCGAGGGTGCGAAGTGCCCGATGCTGACCTATTCGGCAGCGGGCAAGGATGCCAGTCTCAAGGCAGAGAATGTGCCTGACGGGCGAGGGAGTGCATTTCGAAGCGGTATACGGCGCGGAGCGTGTCGCAGACTGAGGCGATACCGGGGATGTTCTCGGTATACAACGCCCTCGGCATCATCGCGGCGGGCTGAGCCTCGGGATAAGCCTTGAAAAGTGCGCCCATGCGCGATCTCCAGTGCCAAAGGCGTCAAGGGACGCATGGAGCGCGTGCCGACCGACGGGGATTACTCGATAATCATTGACTATTCACACAAGCCTGACGCGCTTGAAAAGTCCTGAAGACGCTTAGCCCGATAACGCGCGGGCGGCTTATCGCGCTCTTCGGCTGCGGCGGCGACAGGGACCGCGGCAAGCGGCCTGATCATGGGGCGCATCGCGGCGGACAATGCGGATTTTGTCATAGACGAGCGATAACCCGCGCACTGGAGGAGCCGATGGCGATCATCGACGAGATAGTCGCGGGACTCAAAGAAAGCAAAGCGCACTCCGACACGGTGATATGCGACAGGATAGAGGCAATAGCCTGGGCTATTGACAATGCGGCGCCAGGTGATGTATTATTGCTTGCCGGTAAGGGGCACGAGGACTATCAGGTCGTCGGCCACGAAAAGCACCATATGGATGAGCGCGAGATAGTCGCGCAGTTCCTTGAAGAGAGAAAAAAAGTCTTGAAGATAGAAACAACACGCCGAGCGCCCCGAGTAGTCTGGAGAATATTATGACGATAAAGCTGATCACTTCTTTCGTGCTGGCGTTCCTGTTTGCGACGGCGTTCGGGAAGTATTATATTCCGTGGCTGCGCGCCCAGAAGGCCGGGCAGGAGATCAAAGGACAGGTCGAATGGCATAAGAGCAAGAGCGGCACCCCACGATGGGCGGCGTGATGTTCATTCTGGCGGTCACGTTCGTGTGCCTGACCGTCGGCTTTGAGGGAATGCTCCAAGGCAACTTCGTACACATATTCGTGCTGCTGTTCGCGTGGGTGTTTGGGCTTATAGGTTTTCTGGACGACTGGGAAAAGCTCAAGAAGAAGCAGAACCTCGGCCTCACGGCAAAGATGAAGTTCCTGCTCCAGCTTGTCGCGGCGCTCGTGTTCGTGCTGCTGATGCGCGAGATAGGCTATGTCAGGCCAAACCTCTATATCCCGTTTTCCAATAAGGTAATACCGATGCCCGAGTGGCTGTACTTCGTGTTCGCGTCCTTCGTCATCGTCGGCACGGTGAACGCCGTGAACATCACCGACGGCATTGACGGGCTCGCATCCGGAACGTCGATCCCTGTGTGCCTGTTCTTTGTGGCGGTCACGATGCGGTGGGGACAGAATTATCTTGAACTCGGCATTTTCGCGTCCGATCTTGTCGGCGGACTCATGGGCTTTCGTATATAACTTCAACCCCGCGAAATGCTTCATGGGCGACACCGGCTCGCTTTTCCTCGGCGGAGCCATCGCGGCGATGGCTTTTGCCTACGACATGCCGATGATCCTTATCACGCTCGGTTTTATATTCATCATCGAGACGCTTTCCGACATTATTCAGGTCACGTATTTCAAGCTGACCCACGGCAAGCGCGTGTTCAAAATGGCTCCGTTCCATCACCATCTTGAGATGGGCGGCTGGACGGGAAAAAGTGGAGCGAAAAAGAGCTTTTTTCTCTTTACCGGAATATCTCTGGCTATGGCTATCATATCATTTATAGGGGTGTACCAGCGTTTCGCCTGAAAAATGATTGAATGAACAAGTCGGGGAGGTGGGAAGATGCGTTATGACGGTGCCCGCCTCGCCGACTTTTCGGTATCGGGAGATACCAAACGGCGGCAGAGCTTTGACGGAGCGTTCTTCACGCTTTCTATGCTGCTGCTCCTTATCGGAGTGATAATGGTGCTCTCGTCGAGCTACGCGAGAGCCTATTACGATCCGGGCAACGTGACCGGAGGGAACGCCGCATATTACTTCGTACGGCAGCTTATCTTTGCGCTGCTCGGGATCGGCTGCATGCTGCTGGCGTCAAAACTTCCGATGGGCTTTTACCGGAGCTATGCGCTGCATTTTCTGCTGCTGACGCTGGTGCTGCTGATGCTCGTGCCGGTGATCGGCGTCAAGGCCAACGGATCGCGCCGGTGGCTCGGCATAGGCGGGCTCACGCTCCAGCCGTCGGAGCTTGCAAAGCTTGCGGTGATACTGTCCTTTGCGTGGCTCATCTGCCGCTTTCGCGGGCGGATGCGCACGGTGCGCTATGGGCTGCTGCCGTTCGCGGGGATACTCGCGGTGATAGTGGGGCTGCTCGTCTTGGAGCCGCACTTCGGCGTCGGTCATAATCCTCGCTGTCGGCGCGGTCATGCTGTTTCTCGGCGGGGCGAGCTTTGCGTGGTTTGCGGGAGCTTTCCGCGGCGGGCGCGGGACTTGCCGTGCTGCTGACCTTCTTCCCCTACGCTTCGACGCGCATCAGCACGTGGCGCGACCCGTTTTCAAGCTCCTCGGACGAGGGGTACCAGATAGTCCAGTCGCTGTACACGATAGGCTCGGGCGGCTTGAGCGGTCTCGGCCTCGGCGGGAGCCGGCAGAAGTTTCTGTACCTGCCTGAGTATCACAACGACTTTATCTTTTCCGTCACCTGCGAGGAGCTGGGCTTCATCGGTGCGGCGGTCATACTCATCCTTTTTGCGATGCTCATTCTGCGCGGCTACTGGATAGCGCTCCACTGCCGCGACAGGTTCAGCTTTCTTGTCTGCGCCGGGATAACGACGCTGCTGGCGATACAGGTGTTCCTGAACGTCGCTGTCGTCACGAATCTTGTGCCGTGCACTGGCATTTCGCTTCCGTTTTTCAGCTACGGCGGCACGGCGCTGCTCATACAGCTCGGCGAGCTTGGGATAGTCCTGAGTGCGTCGAGGGATATATTGGAAACATAGATAACTGAAAGGAACTGCGGATATGAAATTTGTCTTTACCTGCGGCGGGACTGCCGGACACATTAACCCCGCGCTCGCGGTCGCGGGACGGCTGCGCGAGCTGCTGCCCGATTCGGAAATGCTGTTTATCGGCGCGGAGGGCAAGATGGAGATGGAACTTGTGCCGCGCGAGGGCTACCACATAGAGGGGCTGAAGATCACGAACATCAGCCGCGAGCACAGCCTGAGCGGCATTGTGCATAATCTAGACACGCTCAAGAACGTCGCGGTGTCTCTGCATGAGGCGAAGAAGCTGATACGCGAGTTTGCGCCCGACGCGGTCATCGGCACGGGCGGATATGTCTGCTACCCGGTGCTGACGGCGGCGCACGAGCTGCATATCCCGACCTTCGTGCATGAGAGCAATGCTGTGCCGGGACTTACGACGAAGATGCTGGCCGAGCACGTTGACCGCGTGCTTGTCGGCTTTGAGGACAGCCGCCGGTACTATAAGCACCCGGACAGGGTCGAGGTCACCGGTACGCCGGTGCGCGGCGAGTTCGGCTGCGAGACGAAGGAGCAGGCCAAGGCGGAGCTTGGCATTCCGGCCGGGGAAAAGCTCGTGGTCTCCGTGGGGGCTCTCTCGGCGCGGGGCACATGAACGAGGTCCTGACAGAGATGATACCCATGCTCGACGGCAGGCAGGGCTTCCGCCTGCTGCACGCTGCCGGGAGCCGGTACTATGCCGGTATGGCCGAAAAGCTCGGTGAGACTGCGCCCGATATGGCGGAGCACGGGGTCGAGCTGCGCGAATACATCTACGATATGCCGCGCGTTATGACGGCGGCTGACCTTTGATGTGCCGCGCGGGCGCGTCGACGATCTCGGAGCTGTGCTACATGGGAAAGCCGGTCATAATCGTTCCGTCACCGAACGTCACGAACAACCATCAGGAGAAGAACGCGCGAGTACTTGAGGAAGCGGGCGGCGCAAAGGTGCTGCTCGAGGGTGAGTTCGACGCGCAGTCCCTGCTTGCGGATGTGAAGGAGCTGCTCTCAGATGATGAGAAGCTCAGCGCAATGAGCGCGGCGATGACCTCGCTTGCCGCTGAGGACGCGACAGAGCGCATCTGCGGCATCATCCTTGACACGATCCATAAAGAGTAAAAAGCTTCCGACAATAGCATACTGTAACCCCCGGCATAAGATGGACTGATCTGATATGCGGGGGTTAATTATGGATATTTGGCATATACGGGGGCGGGAATAAGCTTGAGGGCACCTGTTTTGTCCAAGGCTCGAAAAATGCCTCCCTCCCGATAATCGCTGCTTCTATCGCCGCTCCGGCGCGCTCGGAGCTGACTAACGTACCGCAGCTGAGGGATGTGGACGCGGCGCTGCGGATACTGAGACACCTTGGCTGTACGGCAGAGCAGCTGGGAAACGATGTGTACATAGACTCAGCGCCGCTTACCGAGAGCACGATACCGCATTCGCTGATGCTGGAGATGCGCTCGTCGGTCATCTTCATGGGGCGCTGCTCGCGCGCTGCGGCGTGGCACGGCTGAGCCTGCCGGGCGGCTGCCAGCTCGGCAAGAGGCCGATAGACATCCACCTCGCGGCGCTGCGGCAGATGGGCGCGCAGATAGAGGAGAACGGCGGGGAGATAAGCTGCAGCGCTGATAAGCTGCGCGGGACAGAGCTGAGGCTGCCGTTTCCGAGCGTCGGGGCGACGGAGAACATCATGCTCGCCGCGACTGCCGCCGAGGGCGTGACGGTCATCCACGGAGCGGCACGCGAACCGGAGATATCGGCGCTGGCGTCTTATCTGCGCCTGCTCGGCAGCAGGATAACCGGGGACGGCACGGACACCGTGACGGTCGAGGGGCCGATATGCGAGGCGAGTGCCGAGTACCGGATCATACCCGACAGGATAGTCGCCTCAACGCTTGCATGTGCCGCGGCGGCGACGGGCGGCGATGTTGAGCTGCGCGGGGGTAGATCCGACGCATTTTTCTACGGTTCTCCACTTCCTAAAGCTCGCCGGATGTGATATAATATCCTCCAAACGCAGCGTTCGGCTGCGCTCGGACGGGAAGCTGACGGCGGTGGGGGAGATATCCACGAGCCCGTACCCGGGATTTCCGACGGATGCACAGCCGGTGCTGATGGCGGCGCTGCTGCGCGCAAACGGGAAAACGGTGATAACGGAGAACATCTTTGAGAACCGCTACCGGCAGGCGCCTGAGCTTATGCGCCTCGGCGCGGACATCACGCTCTCCGGAAAGACGGCGGAGATATGGGGCGTGGAGCGCCTGCGCGGCACTTCGCTCACGGCGACTGATCTGCGCGGCGGGGCGGCGATGATAATCGCGGGACTGTGCGCCGAGGGCGAGACGGTCATCTGCGACGACGGCCATGTCAAGCGCGGCTATGAGCATCTTGACAGCCGCCTGCGCGCGCTCGGCGCGGATATCTACCTTGAGCACTGACGGGTCACGCCATACGGCGCGGCCGGGAAAGGACACACGATGGCATTCAATATAAAGCCGAAAAGAAACAGGGCGGACACCGAGGAGAACATAAGCCTGCAGAAGATACTCGACAGCTTCAGCGGGCCGATGATGTTCTTCCTTGTGATCGTTGCAGTCATTTTTGTGATGAGTGTTTTTTCAGAGTTTCGGATATACAGGTCGAAGGAAACACACACTATACCGATGAAGAGATCATCAGGGCCATAGACATCGAGGAGGGCGACAACCTGTTCTTCTTTTGACAGGTTCGCCGCCCTGAGCCGCGTCTTCGCGAAGCTGCCGTATGTCGAGGAGGTCTCCGTCGAGAGAAAGCTGCCGAACAAGGTCACGATCACTGTGAAAGAAAGCCAGGCGCTGGCCTATATCGTCCTTGGCGACGAGGACTGGACGATCGACCACAGCTGCAAGGTGCTGGGCAAGGCGACGGAGGACGAGCTTTCCGGGCTTATCCCGATAATCGGCATCTCTCCGGGAACACTGCTTATAGGCTAACCGCTCCAGACCGATAACGGGGACACCGCGGTCGTCGATTTTATAGCTGAGGTACTGTATCAGCTTGAGCAGCGCGGGCTGTACAGGCAGGTCGGGCGCGTGGATTTTAGCGACCAGCAGCGCGTCAGCTTCACCTACGGCGATAAGTACACCGTGATCCTAGGGAACAGCAGCGGCATTGAGCACAAGTTCGGAATGGTCGTGTCCGTCATGTCTCAGCTGCTCGACGGAGACATCGGGATCATCGACGTCAGCGATGGTACAACGGCGCATTTCAGCCCAAATTGAAAACGAGTTACAAAAAAATTACAAAAGTTTTCTATAAAATGAAAAACCTATTGACTGTTGCAGAAAAATGTAATAAAAATACCGACGATGAAACTATATCGATACTTAGCATTTTATGCGACGTAAATACATTGGGAGGCATACGTATGGATTTCAAAGCCGAAGGGCCCGAAAACGTGGTCAATATAAAGGTCATTGGTGTTGGCGGCGCCGGAACAACGTTGTTAACAGAATGGTCAAGGCGGGGACTCAGGGTGTTGAGTTCATCGCAATCAATACGGACAAGCAGGCTCTGGCGGTCTCCAATGCCGACCAGAAGCTCCAGATAGGCGAGAAGATGACCCGAGGTCAGGGCGCAGGCTCCGATCCTGAGGTCGGCAAGCGCCCGCCGAGGAGAGCCGCAACAACATCGCCAAGGCCATTTAGGACGCCGATATGGCGTTCATCACCGCCGGTATGGGCGGCGGCACCGGCACGGGCGCAGCGCCCATCGTCGCCGAGATCGCACGTGACGCAGGTCTGCTCACTGTTGGTGTTGTGACGAAGCCTTTCAAGTTCGAGGGCAAGCGCCGCATGGATCAGGCAAACGCCGGTATCAAGGAGCTGCTCGGCTGCGTCGACTCCCTGCTTATTATCCCCAACGACAGGCTGAAGTTCGCGACCGACCAGAAGGTCACGCTCGCAAACGCTTTCGAGATCGCGGACGACGTTCTGCTTCAGGCCGTCACCAGCATCTTCGAACCTCATAAAGAACACCGGCTTCATTAACCTTGACTTTGCCGATGTCACCTGCATTATGAAGAATGCCGGCTTTGCCCACATGGGTGTCGGTCACGCCGCAGGCAAGGGCAAGGCCGAAGAGGCCGCGCGCATGGCAGTCGCAAGCCCGCTTATGGAGACCTCCCATCAACGGCGCGCACGGCGTGCTGATAAACATCACTGGCTCTGAGGACATGGATCTCGAGGACGTCGAGACCGCCGCGAACCTTGTTCAGGAGGCAGCGCACCCCGATGCAAATATCATCTTCGGTGCGACCTTTGATGAGAACATGGACGACGAGATCAGAGTCACCGTTATCGCCACCGGCTTTGACGACGGCACTCTTGCCGCCTCCGCCGGTACTACCGAGAAGAGCGCTTCTGCGTTCGCTCCGGTGCGTCCCGCGGTGAATAAGGCTTCGTCTCAGGGGCTGTTCACCGGCGCTGCTGAGAAGGCTGCCGCCGCGGCCGCTCCGGTAACTCCTGCGGCTCCCGCTGCGGAGGAGAAGTCCGCGGCTCCGGAAGAGGATCCGTTTGACAGCATCTTCAAGATATTCAATACGAAATAAGTCCGTGTAACCGGACACGGGGCATGGGAAAGAATATTTACTTTTGCTCCGGGATAATGGATATAACAGGCTGTGTCGAAACGCGTACAGGCATTCCGACACGGCCTATTTGAATTTTTGCGGTGAGGGTGAAGGCTGCTTGCTGAAAAATGCGGTGCGCTTTGTTCGCACATTTATTGATATATTCAACGGAAACAGGCTGACGCGCGCCGCGGCAGCTCTTTCGTACTACATGACGATGACGTTCTTCCCGGTCGTTATCGTGCTGTATACCCTGCTCGGCAACAGCTACGATAAGGCGATGCGCATCGTGGCGTTTTGCGGAGAACCTCATGGCCGAGGAGACAGTCAGCTATATAAGGGACTTTCGGCTACGTTGCGGCGAACAACAGCACGGCCATGATGATCGCGGGGCTCACGGTGCTTGTCACCTCCGCGTCCGCGGCGATACGCTCCATGCAGTTTACGATCGGCGACGCGCAGGGCGGGATGCGCTTTCAGGGGATATGGGGCTTTATCGTGAGCATACTGATCTCCCTGCTGCTGATAGTCGCAGTCTACTTCGGCATGGTCGTTATGCTCACCGGCAGGAGCGTTATGAATAAGCTCAACGAGCTGCTGCCGTTTATCGACATCAGTCAGTCATGGAACCATGCGCTTCGTTATCCTCGGCGGAATAATGTTTCTGCTGATATGGGGCGTATATGAGTACCCAAGAGAAAGACCGATACGTACCATACATTTCCCGGGCGATACTTTCGACGCTTGCGCTTGTCGGCGTGAGCATTGCGTTTTCGGCGTTCATCGGCGCGTCGGTGAAATACTCGCTGGTATACGGCTCGCTTGCATCCATCATACTGCTGATGATGTGGCTCTACACGAGCAGCACGGTCATATACTGCGGCATGGCGCTGAACCTGACTATACGAGACTTTAAGCCCGAGCCGCGTATAAAAAAGACCGAGGAGACGGAACAGGAATAAAAATAAATGAACCCCACCGGCAGAATTTTTCCGGTGGGGTTCGCTTTGCATGTCACGATGTGTATCAGTCTCTTGAAAATATATCGCGGGTATAAACCTTATCCTCAACGTCGCGCAGATCGTCGCAGAAGCGGTTTGCGATGATAACATCGCACATGGACTTGAATTCGGCGAGATCGTCAATGCGGCGGCTGTTGAAGAAGTTGTCCTCTTTGAGCGTCGGTTCATAGACGACCATCTCGACGCCCTTGGCCTTGATGCGCTTCATGACGCCCTGAATGCTCGAAGCACGGAAGTTATCGGAGCCGGCCTTCATGGTCAGGCGGTAGACGCCAATGACGCAGTCCTTCTTACCGTCAAAGAAGCCAGCCTTGCGCAGGACGCTGTCAGCAATGACATCCTTGCGGGTGCGGTTGCTCTCGACGATGGCGGAGATGAGGTTCTCCGGGACGTCCTGGTAATTGGCGCGGAGCTGTTTGGTGTCCTTGGGCAGGCAGTACCCGCCGTAACCGAAAGAGGGATTATTATAGTGCGTGCCGATGCGCGGGTCAAGGCAAACGCCCTCAATGATCTGCTTCGTGCTCAGACCGCGCGCTTCTGCGTAGGTGTCGAGCTCATTGAAGAAGCTGACGCGCAGGGGCAAGGTAGGTGTTTGCGAAAAGCTTCACGGCCTCGGCCTCGGTCGGGTTCGTGTACAGAACGGGGATATCCTCTTTTACGGCTCCCTGCACGAGCAGATGTGCAAAGGTGTGCGCCGCCTTTTGGAGACGCTCATCACCGGTCGGCGCGCCGACGATTATACGTGAGGGATAGAGGTTATCATACAGTGCGCGGCCTTCGCGCAGAAACTCCGGGGAGAAGATGATGTTCTCGCTGCCGAACTCGCGGCGTACCTTTTCGGTATAGCCGACAGGGACGGTGGACTTGATGACCATTATCGCATTGGGGTTCACATCCATGACGATACGGATAACGTCCTCAACGCAGGAGGTGTCAAAATAATTCTTGTCGGGGTCGTAGTTCGTAGGAGTTGCGATGACGACGAACTCCGCGTCACGGTATGCGCCCTCCTTATCGGTCGTTGCGGTGAGGATCAGCTTGCGTGAGGCAAGGTATTCTTCAATCTCCTTATCCTTTATGGGCGACTTACCGGAGTTAATAAGCTCGACCTTGGCGGGGGTGGTGCTCACGGCGTAGACCTCGTCATGCTGGGACAGCAGCACTGCCAGAGACAGACCGACATAGCCGACACCGGCGACTGCGATTTTCATAAGCGTTCTCCTTTATCTATTTATATCTTATAGTATTCCTTTGTACCAGCGCGCGAAGCGGCGCAGCCCCTCACGGAGCGGAGTGTCCGGCCTGAAACCGAAGTCGCGCTCAAGCGGGGCGGTGTCCGCATATGTTATGGGCACGTCGCCCGGCTGCATCGGAACAAGCTGCTTATGCGCTTCAAAATCATAATCCGCAGGGAGCACACTGGCACTGACAAGCTCCTCGGACAGGATGCGCACAAAGTCCAGCAGGTTCTCGGGGTGGCTGTTGCCGATGTTATAGACCTTGTACGGCGGGACAGGCAGCCCATCTTCACCGGTGGCGCGCTCAGGGAGCCTTCGCCATGACGCGCATGACGCCCTCGACGATATCGTCGATATACGTAAAGTCACGCTTGCAGTTGCCGTAATTGAATATCTTTATAGTTTCACCGGCGCGCAGCTTGTTTGTAAAGCCGAAGTATGCCATGTCGGGACGCCCGGCGGGACCGTACACCGTGAAGAAACGCAGACCGGTGCTCGGGATGTTATAGAGCTTCGCGTATGCATGCGCCATAAGCTCATCCGATTTCTTGGTCGCGGCGTAGAGACTGACGGGATTATCGACCTTGTCGTCGGTCGAGTAGGTACTTTTTTTGTTGCTGCCGTAGACAGAGGAGCTGGGGCATATACAAGATGCTCCACGCCCTTTGCGCCGTTATCATATGAGTGGCGGCAGGCTTCCAAGGATGTTGTAGAAGCCGATGAGGTTGGACTCTATGTACAATCAGGGGTGATCGATAGAGTATCGCACACCGGCCTGAGCCGCAAGGTTGACGACAATATCGGGCTTATACTCGGCAAATATCCCGTCAATAACAGCCTTATCAGCCATGTTGCCGCGGACGAAGGAAAAGCGGCAGCCGGAGCTTTCACGCTCCTGCGCGAGAGCACGGAGCTTTTCAAGGCGGTACTCCTTGAGGGAGACCTCGTAATAATCGTTCATGCTGTCGATGCCGACGACATGAACGTCTCTCCCATTCAAAAGAGCCTCGCAGAGAAAGCTGCCGATGAAGCCTGCCGCGCCGGTGACAAGCACTGTCTTGTTTTCAAAATCTGCCATAGAAGAAACATCCGTTCGTTAATATTTATATACGTTATAATACACCAGTTCCACCCAAACATCAAGGCTAAAGTCCGATGCTTGGGCGGAACCGGCATACTTATTTGGAGACGGCAGGGTCGGCGGAAATAACCTCGATCTGGCTGTTCTCGACGATGTGGAGCTGAAGCGTGCGCACCTCGGCAGGCTCGTTGTCCTCCCAGCTGCGCGCGTAGCGGAAGCTTATTGTCACTTCACCGAAAGCGGAGCCGAAGTTTGCAAAGCTTGCGACCCATGTACCGCCGACGCCGACCGCGTCAGGTGCGGCTTCGTCCTGAACGTATTCCTGCGTAAGAAGCTCTATGGCCTGGTCGTTGGAGATCTCATAGCTCCAGTCATAGCCGGTCGAAGGATTTGAGGGCAGACGAACTGTCAGAATGGTGTCGTCGTTTTGCAGCTCATACCATGCTTCGCCGCTTTCGACGGCGGGCGTTTCGGCAGTTGGAGTCACCTCTGCGGCGGGCGTCTCGGTCGGTACGGTAACGACTTCGGCAGTACCGGAACCGCAGGCAGCGAGGGAGAACACGGCGGCAAGCGTGAGTATAAAAGCAATCATCTTTTTCATTGTTATATCCTCCTTGCGTGGATATATTTATTATATACCTCGCAGACATTTGACGAAATACTTCGGGAGAAAGTTCCGAATATATTTACAAAATCGTGCGCGGCGGGTATAATCCGGATATATCAAAAACACGGAGTACAGCTAATGAAGAAACATCTTTTTCTGACCGGTGTGTCCGGCATAGGTAAAACGACGATTATAAGACAGGCGCTCGGCACGGCGGCGGGCTACGCGGGCGGCTTTATAACGGAGCGCGTGACGGACGGCGACGGACGCGTCGAGGGCTTTTGACCTCTATCCCGCCGCGGCGGCAATTGGGCACGACGGCTTTGATGGACTGCGCTTTCTTTGACCTCGGCACTACACCGCCGCGGAAGGACAACGAGGTGTTCCGCGAGAGCGCGGCGCAGATGCTCAGGGAGGCGGAGTACTACCCGTTCGTGATGCTTGACGAGATCGGCGGCTTTGAGATGCTGATACCGCAGTTCCGCAATGAGCTTGCACAGCTGCTCAACTCTGACGCGCCGATAATAGGCGTCATCAAGGGCGCGGAGAACGCCGAGGAGCTGAGAGCAAGCTTCGGGCTCGGCGAGAAGTTCACGATGCTGACGGATAACCTGCGCGCGGTGCTGGCAAACGATGAGGACACGGTCGTCATCGAGGTGAAGCAGCGCGGCGACGAGACGGCAAGGCGAATAGTCGAGGCCTGGGTAAAGGAATACGCAGGCATAAAGTAATGAGATCCGTCCATAGGACGGATGACAAAGGGCGCACTGCAAATATTGCAGTGCGCCCATTTTAGGAGAAAATCAATTATTTGGTCTTGACGTACTCGTTCATCGGGTGGACCATGTACTCGTTGTACGGGAACTGGTCGGTCGTGACATAACCGGCGGGTGCATCAATAAGCTGCGGAATGCGGTTTACTAGCGTCGCGCAGGTAAGCTCGACGGTCGCGGGCTGGTTGACAATGCAGGTCGTCTCCGGCTCGCCGTGGAGCGTCCAGACGTTCTTGTCGATCTCTTCGGGGTTGTAGATCTTGCCGACGCACTCGGTGACGAGGGTGATGCCCTCCTCGGTCTCGGTGGTGACGATAGCGCGCATACCGGTCGCGTTGCCGGCCTTAACGACCATGCCGAGAGTCTCGGACTTCAGATCTTCCTTATCGACGCAGGGGATGCACTTCTGGGTCTGGGAGGTGATGTGCAGATTCATCTTGCTGCACAGCCAGCCGTTCTGATTCCACATATAGGAGGGACATACTTGCCGCTCTCGACAAGCTCCTTCATCTCATCGGACGGAGTGTCATTATAGCAGCCGATGGTCTTGTTGAACTCATCGATCGTGAGGCCAGCGCCGTGACCCTCGGCAAGAGCGACGCCGTAGTCCTCAACGTTATACCAGCTGCTGCCTTCGATCTTTGTGATCTTATGGGAGGAGCCGGCAAGGTTCGTGACCAGAGTGCCCCAATAGAGGTCGCAGTAGCCGACGCCTGTGAGGGTGCAGTTGCCTTCCTTGGCGAGCTTGTCAAGCTTTTGCGGTGAGAGCGGGGGAGGAGTTCCACGGATAGAGCGCTTCCTCGCAGGTGGTGATGGCGTTGACGCCGTGCTTGGCGCAGATGGTGAAGATGTCCTCAAGCTCCGCTACGGTGCTGCGGGTGGCTATGATGCACACATCGGGCTTGAGCTCACCGATGCGCTTGTCCGCGTCGGCGGAGTTCTCGACCGTGACGCCGACGAAGGGATAACCATTGCCGATGATCTCGGCGACATCCTTGCCGATATGGTTCTTGTTGCGGCAGAATGCGCCGACCAGCTCACCGTCATGCTCGATCACATAGCGCATGAGATAGCGGCTCATCTTACCTGCACCGTACTGAACGACTTTGATTTTGCGATCCATATAATTGCCTCCTCAAATTGTTTGTAAAATTTGGTTAGTTTTTAACAACCTTACGAGGCTTATTATACAGATTATTGTTACAATAATGTCAAGGAAAATTTTACTGCGCAAATCAACCAAAAAAAGCGCACGGGGATTTGTGCTTTATAGAACATGCGGCGGCGGTCAAAATCGAGCATCGGGAAGTCGACGACGACCTCACAGATGTAGTCCCCGGCGATCTCGCAGCCGCGTGTCTGCACATAGTCCAGCAGGCGGCGGACGTTTGCGGCTTCCATGCTGAATTCGTCCGAGCACAGGCAGAGGTACGACGCGGCGGGCAGCGTCTCCATCGCCTGAGAGCTGTCGTCCTCATCGACGAAAAGAAAGACCTCGTTTGAAAACAGCGAGTCCGGGACAAGATGCTCCCGGCGGATTATAGTGCCGATATTGGTGAAATACGACAGCGGCATATTGTTTGCGACGAGGTTGGTTTCATCTGACGGAGCATATATTCGTAGCCGCTTTCGTCCTGATCGAAGTAGTTCACGTCGCAGCTGTAGCGGAAAATGCGGCGCTCGGGAATATATTCGAGGAAAATTTCACCGTTTCGCGGCATTGCCTCATAGCGGCGATAGTTATCGAGCGTGCGAGTGATGGCACTCTGAGAGCGGCGCAGCTGCCGGATGCGCTCCCTCAATGCTGGCGGCCTGCTCGGAGAGCAGAGCGCGCAGCGCCGCGGGATCGTTGCTGTCGAGAAAGCTGCGTATCTGCCGCAGCGTCATTCCGTAGACCTTCATGTTCTGGATGAGGTCGAGCTTTGCAGACTGGATGATGTGATAATAACGGTAACCCGTGACAGGGTCGACACAGCGGGGGACGAGCAAACCTTCCTTATCGTATAACCTCAGCGTCTGTTCACTGACATGATTAAGCTCGGCCATCTGGCCGATCGACAGTTTTTGCAGATCCATAAACTCTCCTCCAACTATAAGGTTTGAACCATTATATTGCGGCACCGGCGGCTATGTCAAGACGGGGAAAAAAAACTGCTCCGTGTGAAACGGAGCAGTGGTGGAAAATTTATTGTTCGGCGGCTGGGATCCTTTTCTTCTTCGGCTCGATCTCTTGCTGACGAGCATTGCACCGATGACGAGCACACAGCCTATGGCGGAGACGGCGCTCATGTCCTCGCGGAGGAGGACGACGGATAGAAGGATCGCGGTTATGGGGTCTATGTAGCTGAGCACGGCGGCGGTCTGCGCGGGGATGCCGGCGATACTGCCGAAGTAGAGGGTGTAGGCAAAGCCGGTGTGGATAATGCCCGCGACGAGGAGCAGCATGACAGGCGCGAAAGTGAACTCGAGCGCGGCGACGTTTTCAGTCAGCAGCACATAAGGCAGCATCACAATGCTCGAAATGCCGAGCTGCATTATAGTCCTGTCACCGGCGGAGATGTCCTTGAGCGTCTTGTTGAGCATGACGATAACGGCGTAGGTAACGGCGGAGACAAGGCCGAGGATTATCCCCTTGAGGCCGTACAGCCCTGTTTCCAGAACGCCGGAGACAAGCACCATGCCCAAGAGCGCGACGGCGGCACAGCCGAGCTTCGCGCGCGGTCAGCCGCTCTCCGAGGAGAGGGGAGGCCAGCATGAGAAAAACAGGGGACATATAATAGCACACAGTGGCTACGGCGACGGAGGTATAATTATACGCCTCGAAGAGCAGCAGCCAGTTGAAGCCGAGCAGCGCACCGGAGAGGAGAAGTGTTTTGAGATTGCGTTTCACGGCGGCGCGGTCTATCCATGTGCGTGTGACGACGCGGAAGCACAGCAGAAAGAGACAGCCGATGGCGGCGCGGGCAAACGCGATGAAGCTGGAGGATAGGGGAATGTTCTTTTCTGACGACGCCGAT
>VOFB01000439.1_pt1 | contig 32000 bp, 45 predicted proteins | sample 5384141 | NCBI WGS metagenome assembly VOFB01 (sample SAMN12384721, study PRJNA508395) | human gut metagenome | isolation source: healthy gut A | host: Homo sapiens | reverse complement strand
AATCCCAAATTCTTTGCACCATAATAATTGCATACTGTAAAATGATCCTAAAAATGCCATTTCTTCTACCTGCCTTTCTGCTATGGCTGACACTTATGCACTGCAAAAATGAAAGCCGGCTCACAATTTAAATATTATAGCTCACTTATTTGTTTATCGTCAAGTATTCAACATCTTTTCTTCTAAAAGCTGTCATCTTTTATTAAAAAAAATGTCATCTTTTCCAGCAAAAACTACCATCTTTTATTCTTCCCGGATTTCAAATACCTGATTCTCATGGACGATTGGCACGATCCGGTCCGCCATCGCCTGATTGCTCAGTCTCCTGATAAAGGCTGTATCCCGAATAATCCTGCCACATATGCATTGGAAACACATACTCTGCATTCGTGTGTTCCAGAAAATATACCATGCCAAGCGACTGATACATTCCAAGTTTTGGATCAAACGGCACGAATGCCAGATTGATGTCCTTCTTTTTTGCCAGCTTTTTAATCTGGTTCTTATAATTGACATCCATAATGCCATTGACAAGTTCCCCTGCTCCATCCCATTTCCAGTTGTTGAGATCCCCGGCATGATAAAAACTTGCCCCGTTTGTCTCCACATAAAGGCAACGCCTGCATCCGTGGAGCGCAGCGTCTCGATCTCCAAGTCATCCACCTGATATTTTTCGCACGGACTGACGTATGTGATCAGTTCCCTGACAGACAGGTCAAACCCGTGTTTTTCCAGAAAATGAGGTGACATCCTGCAGTCTTTTGAAAAAATATAATGTATGTTGCTGTAACGCTCTGCCCAGTGGAGCACGTCCATGTCAAAAGTGATCTCTGTGCTTGTGGCTTGCAAACACATAGATTGGGGTATCCGGCTCATACTCCGGGATTTGTCCGCGGAACGTATAGCCGTTTACCCGGTCTCCCGCAAACCAGTCAAAAATCAAAACCTTCTCGTCCACTTCCACTAAAAAAGCAGCTGTGATGTATAAATATTACCTGCATTCCTTCATCCTTCCAATTATCTCATTTGCTTTTGTATATATTTCTGCCGGATCAGTTCCGATGAGAAATGTTCCATCCTCGTAAAGTACTTTTCCATTTACCATCGTCAGTTTCACATTCTGCTTGCTACCGCTGTAAACCAGATTTTTCACAAGGTTGTTCTCCGGCTGCATATTCGGCTGCTGCAGATCGATCCATGACAAGGTCTGCCTTTTTCCCGGCTGCAAGACAGTCACAATCCGGCAGTCCCATCGCATACGCGCCTCCGGCGGTCGCCATATAAAGCACCTCCTCCGCCGGCATGCAGGAAGCGTCCCGTTCCCTGAGTTTTTGCCAGTCCTGTCACAAAAACATCTCCCGGAACATGTCCAGACAGTTGTTGCTCGCCGGTCCATCCGTACCGATCGCAAGATTGATTCCCTCATCCAGCAGTCTTTTGACCGGGCAGATACCGGTTGAAGCAAGCTTTGTGTTCGAACCAGGGTTCGTCACTACCGACATGTGATGTTTTTTCAATATCTCAATATCTTTCTCCTCCAGCCAGACACAGTGATAACCGCCGCCACCATGTTCATACAGCCCCAGACTTTCCGTAAACTGCATTGGTGTCATTCCCCAGCGTGCCTTACACTCTGCCACCTCGCGCTCTGTCTCAGAATTGTGCGTCCAGACCGGTGCGTGATACTTGTCCAATCTTGGCAACCCCTCAAGCAGTGGACGCGATGTTGTGTATTCTGCATGAAATCCCGGCACATAGGAAGTGAGATCACTCAGCCCGTTGATTCTTAAATAATTCTCCTCCAGCACTTCCAGACTGTCGGTAAAATTGTTTCAATCCACTGGTAAAAACAGTCCGGAAACCTGTATCCACATAGGCATTGATATGATAGTCCTGCATAATGTACATATCAAAATTTGAGGTGATACCACTCGTCAGGTACTCCATAATTCCGAGGATTGCAAGCCAGTAAGTATCCTCCCCTTTCAGCCTTGCCTCGTTTGGGAACACTTTCTGCTGCAGCCATTCCTGCAGTGGAAGATCATCTGCAAAGATCGTAAAATGTCATCGGCGTATGCGTATGTGCATTCTTAAATCCCGGCATTAAAAGATTTCCCTTCGCATCAATCTCCCGGTCCCAGATAATGATATCATCTTCTTTGCAGACAGCAGAAGTATCTGTGCCATCCCCGATATAACAGATATGGTCTCCTCTTACCCAGAGTTCCCCCCTCCGCCACCTCAAAGGTGTGATCTGCTTTCGTCAATAATATTTTTGCATGATAAAAACGAATATTCATACCGATCCCCCACTTTTATCACTGCCTGTATCCTGCAGCAGAATGCCCCACTTTGGACATCCGATCGTCATAAATTGCAGTGCGCGCCGGAAAAATCTATGATTTTCCCGACGGGATACACTGTTTTTGATTCTTAAATCTTACCAAATTTCACAGGATAATGCAAACCATTCCACCGTTATTATCATTTACGATTTTCTGCATGGTATCCTGCAGTTTAAGTTGGCATTCATCATCCATCATGGCGATTTTATTCCGGTTCCGTCCTCCATCAGCTCACCGATCGATTTACCGAAAATATTAGTTTTCCAGACGCCCTCCTCACTCTGCTGTCCCTCCCGGATGTAACGGATCAGGTCATTCGCCTGATCTTCACTTCCCACGATTGGAGCGATCTCCGTCTCAATATTGGCACGGATCATATGGATGGATGGGGAAACTGCCTTAATTTTTACACCAAACTTGTTTCCATGGTGGATCAGTTCCGGCTCCGCAAGTTCAATATCCTTTAACACCGGATTCACGACACCGTATCCTTTCATCTGCACTTCCTCAAAAGCCCCTGCGACTTTCTCATAAAGATTCTTTTCTCGCTGCCATCTCGCGGATCATCGAGATCAGTTCATACTCACCATGGATAGGAACTCCTGCAAGTTCACTCATATTTTCGTAGTAATACGGCTCTGCAACCTCCATCTGTATTTTCACACAGCCGCAGGCGAGATCCATCTCATCCATTTTAATCTTTGAGATGCAGTCTCCCGGTTCTGACTGCTGCTGGTAAACGTCTTTCGTGCGCTCCATATGACTTAAAATATCCGATGCCTGTGCAATGATCTCACTTTTTACCGGATGATCTGCGGAGAGCATTTCCGTCCATTTCGGGATAAAAAATTCCACCCGTTCAATCGGAAATTCATACAGCACACTCTCTAAAATTTTTAAGACATCCTCTCTGCGCAGCTGCTCACAGTTGACCGGCACAGCCGTTGTCTGATATTTTTTTTCCATCTCCGACGCAAGTTTTATTGTCTCCTGCGCATAAGGTTTTGCCGAATTTAACAGGATCACAAACGGCTTTCCGATATTTTTCAGTTCCTGAACGGTTCTCTCTTCTGCATTTATGTAATTTTCCCGTGCCAGTTCTCCGATTGTTCCGTCGGTCGTCACTACAATGCCGATCGTCGCATGGTCTCTGATGACCTTCTCGGTTCCGATCGATGCTGCCTCCGCAAATGGGATTTCCTGGTCTGACCACGGTGTCTTTACCATTCTGCTTCCATTTCCTTCCATATGTCCCACTGCCCCGTCCGCCAGAAAACCGACACAGTCGATCAGTCTTACACGCAGCTTTAATGGCTCTTCTTCCGTCTTAAAATCAGAGAGCCGGATCTCCGCCGCCTGCTGTGGAATGAATTTTGGTTCCGTCGTCATAATGGTTTTTCCGGCTGCCGCCTGCGGAAGTTCATCCATGGCTCTCTTTTTCTGCTTCTCCTTCCATAAAAGGAAGTACCATCAACTCCATAAACCGTTTGATGAAGGTGGATTTTCCAGTGCGCACCGGACCTACGATCCCGAGGTAAATCTCCCCGTTGGTACGGTTTCTGATATCCCTGTAAATGTTATACTCTTTATTTCCGCTATAATTGTCCATAAAAAATTCCCTCCATATGTTATCACATTGTATGAAGGGAATTTTGTGTTTTATTCGTATTTATTCGATCACCACATCACATGCAGTTTTTTGGGCAGACATTGAAAGTGCATCTCTGTGACATCCCACAGTACTCTCCGTCTGCATGAAGTACCATAGGTGTTTTCAGCTTCAGGTCATATTCCTTACAGTTTGTCACCTCAAACCCTCTGATCCGCAGATGATTGGCTGTCACAAGCAATGGCAGACATAAAAAAGTGCGCCATTTCGGGATTCCCCACGCCATACACACCGAAAGCTTTCCGTCCTGCGCATCTGCCCCCGGTGCCATCGGCACACCGCCGCCCTCAGCCCGGAAATTCATTGCCGCAGCGAAAATCATTTTCTTATGGTTTTTCTGTCCTTTTCCATCAAAAACTGCACCTGCATCTGTTGTCTGCATGGTAAATAACGACTGTACCGTCAGAAACAGATAGGTAAGCTTTCCGAGATGCAGCTTATTCAAAGCGTCTTTTTACCTTGGACTTCAAAGCCTTCTTGCAGACTAATGCATCCAATCCTGCCCCCGGCACTGATTGCAAAATAATCTCGGCTTCTCACAGCCGTTCCAGCTCACCTGCCCCAGATCCATCACATAATCTTCTCTGCAGTTTAAAATATGCCCGATCACCTCTGTAGGCGTTCCTGTGATTCCAAGTCCCCTTGCGAGGTCATTGCCGGAACCAGTCGGGATCACACCAAAGCGTACCTTCTCAAAATGCGTCATTCCGTTGATGACTTCATTTGCGGTCCCATCACCACCTACCACGACAAGTTGAATGTCATCCGCTCCCACATTCACAGATGTCATGTGCCAATGAAAAGGCATGCCCCTCATATTGGGTGACGTATGATTCGTAAGCAATGTTTTTCTTTTTAAAACTGCTTCCGCTTCTTTCCAGATCTTTGCGCCTTTACCGCTTCTGGAATGCTCATTCACTATAAAACATAGCATATTCGCGGCTCTCCTTTCCTCTCTTCTTATCCTCATACATCCGTTCATCCGCGTCATGTACTATTTTTAAGATATCGATTCCGTTTCCTCCGCTGTACCGGTTGCACTCGAAACCCTGAGACCGCCTTCTTCCCCTGTGTCTTGCAAGTTTGTCCCTGACATTCTGGATGATCTGCTCTGCCTCCTTTTCTCCGGATTTTCGATGAGCATGACAAATTCATCCCCACCGATACGATATGCCTTTTTCCGGCTATCTGTCTGTGCATAGATCGCACCGGACATTGTCTCGATCAGTTTATCTCCCATGCCATGTCCCATGCGGTCGTTTATTTCTTTCAGATTATTGATATCCCACAAAACCACGGCGACACGTTCCACCATCGTATAGTAATTGGCAAGCATATCTTCATATTTATTCTTATTATAAAGCCTTGTTGCAGAATCAACCTCCTTGCGGTAGGTAAGTTCCGCAATCCTGTAAAGCATCCTCCCGCATGCTGCCAATGGTATGCTGGATGATCATCACGAACACAAATAGGATCAAAAGCTGCGGTAATATCCCGTAAACTATAATGACCACAACCGGCATCTTTGAAAAGGGAGCTTCGCAAAATCCATCTGCCAGTTCCGCCATGTACCATGTTCTTGTATGATTTCCCTGCAGCAGCAGGTTCAGATCACAGATCCCGTAATAAAATCCCACGATCATGCTGACCGGCAGCAGAAAAACTTCCAGTGCATAAGACAGCCATAATACGGTTTTCTCTTTATACTGAACTGCCACGATGAGTGGGAACACATACGCCAGAACCATATGGTAACTGAACATAAGGTTCATTGCTTTGCTGAAATTATGCAGATGCCGGCCACAAAAAAATTTTTCATACGCTCATCCGATGGATCTGCTTTAAAAAATAAGATCACAGACATAATAAAAAAAGCCTGCGGAAATTGCATACGTGACACTGAACACAATCGCATTTGCTGTCGGAAAACGTCCAAACGCCAGCCCCCAGACCGCCGTCAAAACAATAAACGCTCCGACCATCTCCCTCAGGGTCTTCTTATTGATCTCGATCTCCTGCTGCGCTAATTCCTCATTATAATGTTCCCCAAAATTAGTCATCTTCTGTCCCTCATACTCCTGTAATTATCCCACGCCTGTAATTATCAGGTGCTTCTGATCCTTTTCTGTCCAACGATAAGTACCCCTGATACCATAATCTCCACTACATATAGCAAAGTATATCACAAAACGTTATATTTCTGTTAACTTTTTTTTATTTTTCTGCTTTTTTTTAACATTTTATAGAGTTATCGTGGAATACTATTTGCGTACACAGTGCTCCCCATCCCAATACCGGATTCGGATAAGCTGTAAAACCCGGCAGCCTGCGTGCACCACGGATCAGGTATGCTTTCATTTTTTCCCCGTAAAGATAGGCATCGTTGCGTTTACAATGCCCCACTGCATCAAAAGTCTGCACTTCCGGTCACAAACGGTGTCGCCATGGATGTTCCGGTACGCACCTGATAGCCGCCGCCCGGTGCGCAGGACATGATCTCCACCCCCGGAGCCACAAGATCGGGCTTTACCTGATTGGTTGCCCTCGTATAACCTCTCCCGGAAAATGCAGCTGCCTGGTCAAATCTCGCATCGTATGCCCCGACAGTGATCACTTTCGTCGCTGTAGAGGAATCGTGAGGAGTTGTCTCCTCCACCGGTTTAAAAATCCCGTTCCGCTGTTTAACACATTTCCTGCCGGAAGCCACATGTCAAACGCGCCGTCTGTGATCCGGATGGGGAGTGAGCCTGATCTTCAGATTCCATCGTCAATGTAACTGCCCACTGGGATAAAATCCAGATAAATTTCCTGGTAGGGATTGTACGGACTTGGTTCTCCATAATACACCAGAAGGTTTGTTTCTCTAACTGAAATCTCTGGGTTCCCTGTAACCGCTTCAATGGTCCGATCGCAGTTCCGCCCGGATGGATCACAGAGACACCGATCTCATCCACATAATTTTCCAGATCTGCAAATTTAAGGATGCCTCATACGCGCTCACCGCGATCTCAACCTCCTGCTCCTCATTCAGCGTCAGTTTTCCGCTGTATGGACTGCTGCGCTCCCTTCATTGCCACTGCCGATCACAATAGACGTTTTCCAGTAATTCGCCATGTCATCCAGATAGGTCTCTATCAGTGAATTCCCGGAATGGGAACCGTAATTATTGCCAAAGCTTAGATTTAATGCAATTGGTTTTCCATACTGCCTTGCTCTCGCAATACAGAAATCCACAGCACTCATCAGTTCCGTTGTTTTCGGAAACGAAGTCTCTCTCGGCACACCAAGTTTCACAACGATCAGTTCACTCTCATATGCCACGCCGCGGTACCGCCCATTGGAAGCCCTGCCATTTCCTGCCGCAATGCCTGCAACATGCGTACCATGCCCGGATGCATCCCTGCTCGGGCAGATTGCGTACCGCTCCTGCTCACTCTCCTGCCTTAACGCCAGATTAATCGTCTCACGCTCGTAGACCGTGTCAAGCGTCTGATCCCACAGCACAGCAATTCTTGTCGTTCCGTCACTGTTGCAAAAATCCGGATGCGCATAGTCAATTCCGGAGTCAATGACTGCCACAAGCACCTCTTTTCCTGTCAGATTACTTGTCGGACTTGTACCCTGCCCGGTCTGCAGCGGATTGATGCAGGAACTTCTTTTCCGTTTTCCACCGAAAAAAAAGTCGTTTTGGTTTCTCCATATATTCAATTTCAGGCATGGATGCGACAAGCTCTACCAACGGCTGCGGAATCCTTAAAATAGCATATTCATTTGTGAGGTTATAAATTCCAATCTGAGCCTGTTCCTCCGGGAAACGCTCCGATAGCTTCTGCCGCAGTTCCTCTGTCGTTCCAAAAAATTTTACGATCACCTCCCAGCTATCATCTGCAACATCATATCCTACATCCAGATTCAGGGACTTTTCCCGTTCCTCCCGCGTGGCATCCAATGCCAGATTTAGTATATTTTTCTATCTTTCCACAGTTTTCCTTCATGCGCTTTTCCGTTTTTTTCTATTCTATGCATGAATCCATCCCTTAGCATAAACTAAACCAAAATAGAATGCGATCAGAATGCAAGGAAAAATATATGTGTGGAATTGCAGGTTTTTATAACGCCAAAGGAAATTATCAACAACAGAAAGAAAAATGGGCATCTGTGCTGACTTCCATGCACGAATGTCTTGCGCACCGTGGAAATGATGAGTCCGGGATCTATCTGTCAGATATGGCCGGTCTCTCCCACGCGCGCTTAAGTATCCGCGACATTGTCACCGGGAAACAGCCGATTATACGCCAAAGAACGGAAAGGAATACGCGATTGTATACAATGGCGAATTATATAAACACCGGGGAACTCGCCCGTGACCTGCGGCAGTCCGGCTATGAATTTTCGACGACTACGGACACCGAAGTCATTCTTTATGCCTATATGCAGTACGGCGCCAGTTTTGTCCGGAAACTGAATGGAATTTTTGCCTTTGCCATCTGGGATGACAGCAAAAAACAACTTCTCTTATACCGTGACCGCGTAGGAATCAAACCGCTTTTTACTCGTTTGTATCCGGACAGCTCCTGTTTGCCTCTGAGCCAAAGGCACTTTTTTGTTTTCCGGGATTCACTCCGAGGGTTTTCTATGGATGGCATTCGCGAAGTTCTCGCGATCGGACCTGCCCGGACCATGGGAAATGGAATTTTTGATGATGTAAACGAAGTTCTTCCCGGACATTATCTCATTTTTTCTGAAAATACGATGTCCGATCACACTTACTGGGATCTGTTCCGCGCCCCGCATACCGATTCCTATGAACAGACAGTGGAAACTGTCTCTTTTCTTCTGCGCGATTCCGTGACCAGACAGATGGTATCCGATGTTCCCGGTGTGCACTTTTTGTCCGGCGGCATTGACTCAAGCATTGTCACCGCGATTGCCTGCCGTTACATGGAAAAACACGGTGAAACCTTAAATACTTTTTCCTTTGATTTTAAGGACAATGACATTTATTTTAAATCCAACGCCTTTCAACCGGAGCGTGATCTTCCTTATGTCAGGATCATGTTAGATCACTATCACACAAACCACACGTATCTGGAATGCGATGAAAACACGCTCTTTTCCGCACTCAGAGATGCCGTCGACGCAAAGGATTTTCCGGGTATGACAGACGTGGACTCCTCACTGCTCTACTTCTGTTCCCTTGTAAAAAAACACAATAAGGTCGCACTGACCGGTGAATGTGCCGATGAGATTTTCGGCGGATATCCGTGGTTTTACCGGGAAGATCTTTTATCCAGAGATGGCTTTCCGTGGTCCGCGGATATGTCTGTGCGAACGCTGTTTCTTAAGGACTCGTTCATAAACGATCTGGATCTGGCTGCTTACTCCCACGACCGTTACCAGACTTCTTTAAACCAGGCACCACACCTTTCAGACGAGACGGAAACCGAGCGGAAACGCTATAATATCGCTTATCTGAACATCAAATGGTTTATGCAGACACTGCTCGACCGCATGGACCGCACAAGTATGTACTCCGGTCTGGAAGCCCGTGTTCCATTTGCCGACCACCGCATCATCGAGTATGTGTTTAATGTTCCGTGGGAAATGAAATACCAGAACGGTGTCGAGAAAGCACTGCTCCGTGATGCCTGCAAAGACCTGCTCCCGGCGGAACTTCTGCACCGGAAAAAGAGTCCTTACCCGAAAACCTATCATCCCGGCTATGAGAAACTTCTGATTGCAGAAATGCAGCACATCCTTGACCAGCCGGATGCACCGGTCAAGACCTTCATCGACACAAAAAAACTCGAAACCTTCCTAGAGGCACCGACCGAATACGGAAAGCCGTGGTTTGGACAGCTCATGGCAGGACCGCAGCTGCTCGCCTACTTCATCCAGATCAACTACTGGATGCAGAAATACCACCTGAATCTGTAATTTCCGGATAGGTGGAAGCGCAGTCCCGGCTATCCGGTCTGGCAGTCTGCCGGATTTTCATAACTGAGATGACGGAAAGGAAGCGGGGCGCAGAATGAAACTTGTTCAAATTGCTTATTTATCAATGTTTCCTTTTTGACTGCTCTCATTGTTTATATTCATTCAGCAATGGACAGTCCGCACAATATGTCCGTTTCATGACACACACTCGTCTTAGGTTTCTCGTGTGTGTTACATGCCAGAAGATCAGCAGAAAGCAGGGCAAAAATCACCCGGTTTTCCTTTTGATTTTGCCCTGCAAAAACGATGCTGATTCTGGCATTTACGCACACTAGAGAAAAGCTAACGAGTGTGTGTCTGAAACGGACATATTGCGCGGACTGTTCATTGATGAATGTACATAAACCAGCAGTCAAAAAGAAACATTGATAAATTTACGCAATTTTTTCACGAAAGTTTCATTCTGCGCCCCGCTTCCTTTCCATGCATACACAAATAATATAACCCGGCAGACTGCCAGACCGGACAGCCGGGACAATGCTTTCAGTTATTCGGAAAGTACTTTGTTCAGGATGTCTGCGAGCGGAACCATGGCGTTTTTGCCTCCTGCACGGTATTAGTCTGAGCCCCGACCTCGACAAGCAGCGTTTTCGGACAGTAATGCATGTTGAAACGGTAGCCTTTGAGGTAGATTTTTCTTGTGTATCCCGGATAGTATTCTGCGGCGGCAAGCTGCATCTGAAATGAGAATGCCAGATTATCCGCTATGTATGGATTGTACAGATAGGCGATATCCCCCAGTTTGGTCGTTCTGCTCAATCCGTTAAAAACATTACTTTTGCCATGTCCGTTCCATTCACATTCGTGACAAGCCTTGTGTTCTCCCCCACGCCATCCCGGTGCAGATCTATGACCACGTCAATGCCCGGATTGTCTGCCAGTATCTGCTCTAATGCCGGTGCTGCTTTGGAATACGCTTTATCACGGATGGTATCATATTCCCCGGTGTCGTGTATGACATTGTATCCGTATTGCTGCGTCAGCAATTCTGTCAGATAATCCCCAACGCCCACAACCGTAGTCGATCGGTCTCCCGGGAATAGAATCCGCATACCCTTCCAGTGAATGGGTATGATAAATTAAGATCTGCGGTGTGCCCGCATCATGTGCGATTTTCATGTTTTTTCCAGTGAGTGCTGCCACATTTAACTGATCACTTTTTACAGTTGTAGTACTGTCTACCTGATAAAAGTTCTGCACAAGGTAATCAAAATCATTTAATTTCTCCAGAGAATATTCGACTGCCTTCTGTGTTGCTGTCACGGGCTGCGCAACTGTGAGAGATGCCTGCCCTGCGGAATCGGATGTTTCCGTGAGGTATCCGGGTTCTGTGCAGTTGCAGCTGCCTGCGAATTGTCGGTGCTCTGCGCACCGTCTGCTGCCTGTGGATTATCAGTTCTGTGTGCCGTCAGCCGGCTGTGGACTGTCTGTACCACCATTGTTTTGCATCACAACCTGTCCGTCTTCATCCACGTAGTTCTCGTCCAACGCTTCCATCGCAAGGATCATCTCATAGGAAAGCGTGCTCTCTGCATCCGTTTCATAGGATTTTATCTGAACCGTATAATCTGCAATTGGAAATAATATTTTCTCCACTTTGGCAAGAAAATGGTTACCGTTTTCCTTCTCTTCATAGTGAAGCCCCGGTGCCAGCACATCCACCACTGCCGTCCCTGCCATTTTACTGCTGTTTTTTCCCGATACTCCAAAGCTCCTGCCGCTGTACAAAAAATGTTACAAGTGCTGTAACTACCAGCATTCCCATCAGATATTTTCCATATTTATTTTTCAATCTTTTTTTTTGATAACTTCTATAACCATGAAAATACATAATACAACTTATGCCAGTTTCCATTCATTATGCAAAAATGTTGTGATCGATCAAAGCGATATTTAACCCCTCTGATATGGTAAAACTTAATCTTTTGACGGATTCATCAATATCTTTTGGTGTCACAAACATGGTGTTCAGATTCGAGACAACAGCTCCCGGATCAATTCATATTTCTCTGTCTCATTGAGTTCTCCAAGAGTGTTGCCAAGCGTCTTAAGTTCGCTGCTCTGATTCATCGCCGTGGATCAGATTAAACATCGTATCATTTACTATAGTGGCAGCGTCAACGACCGTTGGAACCCCGATTGCAATAACTGGAACACCAATGCTTTTCTCATTTAACCCGTGTCTGTGATTGCCGACACCGCTTCCCGATTGATTCCCGGTGTCCGTCACCTGAATGGTCCGGTTGAGACGCTTGGTATTTCTTGTCTGCAAGCGCATCAATTGCGATCACAACATCCGGTTTTGTCTCCTTCACAATTCCATTCACGATCTCCATAGATTCCATGCCTGTCTGTGCCATTACACCCGGAACAATACTGCTCACGCGATTGACATGCTCTTTTCCAAACGCATATTTTCCGTATTCATTGATAATATGTCTCGTAATGTAGAGATTATCCACCACTCTTGGTCCCAATGCATCCGGCGTTACTGCCCGGTTTCCAAGCCCGACGATCAGTACGGAGACATCCTCTTTTTTACGCTGATCAACTGCTTTAACACTTTGGCAAGCTGTTCCGAGATCTCTCTGTGATAATCTTCGTCCTCCTCATCCATATTCGATGCCTCGATCGTGATATAAGTACCTTTGGGTTTCTCCATGGCTTTTTGCACCATTCTCCGTCTCGATCACCACTGTGCTGATGGTCAGATTTTTACTGACATGCTCCTCCGAAAAACGGACACCTTTCAGTTCCACTTTATCTTCCTGCATTTTTTCCTGCGTCTCTAATGCAAGGTCTGTTCTGATCTGGTACATATGCGCTTCTCCTCTTTCTCATTCTGTGGATTTTTGCGTTACTGTTCCCAACTTATCTCTTTCTGTAACGAGTTCCCGCTCATTTTACTTAGTATGTCCCTGCCCAAAAAAATTTATCCACAGCTTTTTAGGAATTTGCCCTTCACCTTCAGATCGAACCTTGAAATTTAGAAAAAAGTATTCAAAAATTTGCAAAAAAATGTCATTTTATATATTGACAGCATTATAGAAATGTCCTATACTACTCTAGTATGTTTACATTGAACTGTCCGTGTCCGGCTTTAATGTAACAATCATGAACAATTACAATCATAAAAAAATGAGGTGTACAGATTGGCTAACATTAAATCTGCTAAGAAGAGAATTTTAGTAACAGAGACAAGAGCTGCAAGAAACAAATCTATCAGAAGTGAAGTAAAGACAGCAATCAAGAAAGTTGAGGCTGCTGTTGCTGCAAACGATAAGGAAGCTGCAAAAGCTGCATTAACAGTTGCAATTTCTACCATCGAGAGCGCTGCTTCTAAAGGTGTTTATCACAAAAACAACTCTGCTAGAAAAGTTTCCCGTTTAACAAAACTTGTTAACGCAATGGCTTAATAGAAGATAAATTAAAATTCGCGAATTCAAAAATCACCAGTACCGTCATACTGGTGCGAGAAATTAAAGTCCTTGCGGATACTTCTTACTGCTTCGATGTGTATGCTTTGGCGATTGTAAACAATACGCTACTCACAAGTTCTTGTACACTCCACAGTCGTAAATTCCTGCGATAGCCCGCAGTACATACTTACGTTTGCGTTTATTATGCAACTTCGTAAGTTACAGCATCTCTTAGATTAAGAGCAGCATTGAAATCCCTATCCTCGACATAGCCACAATCACAACGGTATATTCTATCTGAAAGCTTCAAATCTTTCTTGATAGCACCACAGCAGTGACATACTTTGGATGATGGATACCATCTGTCTACGACTCTTAATTCAATACCATTTTCATCACACTTCGCTTTAAGCTTAGTTCTAAATTCATAGAACTTTTGTGATGCAACGGCTTTTGATAGATGTCTGTTCTTCATCATTCCAGATACATTCAAATCTTCAATCGTTATATAAGATGGCTTGGCTTTCACTATCTCGGCTATTGATTTATTGATATAATCAGTACGGATATTATCTATTTTATGATGAAGTCTTTGCACTTTGAGCTTTTGCTTTTGTATATTCTTTTGAGTGGACTCCCCTTTCTTTAAATTTTCATACTTGCGTGAGAGGCATCTTTGTTCTCTGCGCAATTTCTTTTCCAATTTCTTAACTCTTGCTGACTTATTGATATTTTTGTAAGTTTTACCATTAGAAACAATCGCCAGGTCTTTCAAACCCAGGTCAATTCCTATACCGTCATTACTATTATTCGCAATCTTAGCATCGGGAATTTCTACAAGAACTGACACATAATATCTACCTGCTTTGATGGATACTGTACCGCTTTTGATTTTCCATCCGTCTTTAGTTGTTGGTATATAGCCTTTTTCTTTCATGCGTATCCAACCTAAAGTGGGTATGTTTAACCTATGTCTCTCGCATCTACAATCTTTAGGATTATTCTTTACGAAATACATTTTTACATCAGACTTACCTTTCCTTTTAAAATTAGGAAAAGCACTTTGGTGTTTAAAAAATCTTTTAAATGCAGTGCATCCATCTTCTATAGATTTTTTTACAGCTTTTGAATATGCTTCTTTAATCCATATTTTATCAGGATTATCAGGAATGTACTCATTATTGAGCCATACGCTAAAACTCTTGCCGGTCATAAACTTTTCACCCTTATCGTATAAAGCTTTGTTGTGACCGAGATAGAAGTTATAGACGTATCTACAAGTGCCGATCGTCTTGTTGATCTTGATTTTTTGCTCGACGGTCGGATTGATTTCCGTTTTGAAGCTCTTTAGCAATTTCCGCATCCCCTTCTATTTGTTTTTTATACTTATGAAGACCGTACAATCTACAGGAGAAAACGTGAAGTATAGATACAATATCCTGTACAAGTTCTTCCTGCGGTGATAATTCTTCATTATTCACTACCACTATGGTTGTATGAAACCTCATACAGAATTTTTCAAACCAATCATAGCCAAATCTGACAAATCTATCTTTATGTGTAATTATAATAGTTTTGATTTTTTGTTCCATTACTTCATCTAATAATTGATTCCACTTTTTACGATTGTAGTTAAGCCCACTTCCATAATCTTCAATACATTGATCTACAATGATACCTTTCGCATTGCAAAACTGACGTAAAAAAGTTACTTGATTTTGTAAATCATCTTTTTGGTTTCTTGTAGATACTCTGGCATAAATAACAGTCTGACGATTATCGTTTTCAGAATTTATACCCTTAAACTGAAGATATTGATCATAAGTATAATAACGCCTATCAGTTGGAGTGCGATTTGCTTTTAGAATCCCCTCTCTGTCCCAGCGTTGTAACGTTTTGACAGAGACACCCAATAATTCAGCAAAATCTTTTGGTTTGTAATTAGTGATATTAGATGTGTTCGGATGCCCATAGCGGTTGTTTTCCCCACAGGAAATGGTTGTGATCTCCGGTGAGAGTGCCATTAGGAAATCCCGACTGTTGGAATATCTCGAGCCGTGATGCGCCGCCTTGTAAAATGTGACGCTGCCAACCTTTTTGTGTTCCACAAGATACTGTTCTTCTGCGCTGCTGATGTCCCCGGTAAAAATACCGGAAAACTCCTGATCTTCATAGCGCAGCACAAGGGACAGTGCATTCTTATCATCACTTTTATAAGTTTGATCCGGGAAAATGCAGCGCAGCCCCGCCTCACCATCGGTGAATATGTCACCGCAGTCCATTTTCAAAATTTCTGTTCCATACGTTTGCGCCAGTGCCAAAAGTTCCTGATAGGCTTCGTCATTTAATACATATTTTGAAAACACAATATGATCGATCTCATACTCTGCCTGCAAGATCTCCTTTAACCCTGAAATATGGTCTGCGTCTGTGTGTGAAACAATCCAGTAATCTATTTTTTTCACACCCTTTGCTTTCAGGAACGGAAGCATCCGGTATGTTCCAACTTTACTCACATCCGTACTGCCGCCGTCAAAAAAGAAATTTGTCCCCTCTTTCGTGTGAAGATACATACCGTCCCCCTGCCCCACATCCAACACATCTAGCTCAAATCCCTTCACCGGGTTATGCAATACTGCAAGCAGCATAAAACAGCCTATGAAAACAAATCCACGCCGTTGCTTCATCTTTTTCATTGCGAAAAGCACGGCTCCCAATATCAGATAAAAAAGCAACAGTTTCTGCCAATCCGGCTGCCCCGTGATCCAGACAGCCCCGGTAAACTGACACTGAGCCTGCACACCTTCTCATAAAATACCAAAATCCAGTGACAAGGCACAAAAAGAATCCCTGCCACACGGACAGACAGTAACCCAACAAAGCCGCCAAGAAGTCCAAGAAACAACAGTACTCAATGATCGGCAGCACAAAAAATTGATAAGCATTGACCAGACCGGCACCTCATAAAAAGAAATAAGCCGTAAGCGGCACCGTTGCAAGCTGAATTGCAAAACTCACCAGAAAGTTCTCCGAAAAAGTAAAGAACGGCTTTTTATTTTGATCAGTGTCTGTCCCACAGCCACAATTCCAAGCACCGCTGCAAATGACAGCAAAAATCCTGCATACCAGAGCAGATAAGGGTTGTCCAATAAAATCACAATGGCGGACAGTCCCAGAGCAGACAGCGTATCATAACTCCTTCCAATCCACTGTCCGAACAATAAAACGAAAAACATGAGCACCGCGCGTATGGTCGATGTCCCAAGTCCAGACATCATCCCATAGCCGCCGATGACCGTGCCTGCAATAACACCGGAAGTCAAAAAGGAGCATTTTATTTTCCGAAGCAATTTATAAAGTCCCATCCCAATCACAGAAATATGCAGTCCGAAATCGCCAGCACATGGGAAATTCCTGCTTTCTGATACATCTGCTTCACCTCTGCGTCCAGAAGATTTTTCTCTCCGAGCGTCATCGTGGAAAGCACACCAGCATCTGATGTGCTCATACAGCTTTCGTATACACCGCTTATCTTCCGGCGCAGCCTCCTGTAAATTTTCTCCCCGAATCCATCCTCTGCTCCGTAAACATTTTTCACAATAGCTTCCTTCAGTTGAAAATCGATCTTTTTGGATTCATAAAATGCTTTTGCGTCAAAATTACCATCATTGGATGCACTTTTCCACAATTCAACCGTTCCTGTTACAATAAGGGTTTGCCCGATGGAATCATCATCGGAAGTCTGATAAAAAAAGAATTTGATTGCATGGCAGTATCTCCTGCCTGATAGATAGATAACAATGATCTAAATAATAGGAATATTGTCCGTTTTTTAACTGTTTGCTTTGCATAGTTTTCCCTGCACAGTCACATTCATTCCATCCTGTAGTTTCATCATGTATGCGTCACGAAATGATTCATTCTGTGCATAATGAAATGCCCCTGCCAAAAAGAATATAAGAAAACATCCCACACGAAAGGCTGGGTATATCCACGCTCTGGCATTTGCCATACTGTCTTTCTCACTACAGTTACGGATCGTATTGTGCCATAAATTCCATACAATTCCAAACAGTATTCCGGCGGCAGCAACTGCTTTGCCAGATACCATTTTTGATATCTCATAAACAAAATACCAAGAATCAATCCAGATGCCATTTCACATAATGGCCGTTTAAACAATAATTACTGTTCCTCCGTTTCTGTCTCCTCCACAACCTCTGTATCCGATTCCGTTGTTTTGGCGATATAATCCAGATTCCTGTCATACATATCTGCAAGTTTAAAACTGTCCCGATATACACCGCTTGTATCGCCATTCACGGAAATCTGCACTTTACTGATGGAGGATAACTCTGACAATGAATCCACAATAGAATAAATCACAATGGCTTCATTCACTGAATAATCCTGATTCTTAAAGTTCTCATCAAAGCTGACATAGCATACCCCATCCACAAGCGATACGCTCATTAATTTGGTTCCCGAAGGAATTGCAGACCTGGCATTCTTCGATTCCGGCCCTTCGAGAAGCTGCTCCATGATCAGTTTTTCCAATGAGATATTACTGCTATAGTGAACCCGTCTTGTCTCTTTCACGAGTCCGTCTCCCGCCTGATTGGAAAAATAAAGTGTGAGATTCGTATTCTGGATCGTATTGATCTGTTCTCCGGGATTCTCCACAAAACTTTCTGCGTACATCGTTCCGACCATTTTACCGTTCACGTCCGTCAGCGGCTTTTCATCCACATAAAAAGGACACACAGTCGATCCCGGAAATCTGTGTCATCGTGCGTACCACTGCCGCCCTGCACAAAACCTCTTCCACTTCTTTCATATTCAGATAATCTACATCAAAATAGATAGTGAGAAGTGCTCCGTCCAGCGAATACTTTGTGATCTCCACATCATTTGGGATCGGTTTACGGTATTCCACATTATCCGGATCAGAACTTAAGGCTGCAAAAAATTCTTTGATCAACGCATCTGTCGTTGTTGCGGACGCATCATAAGGCATCTCGGCAATCCCGGTTTTATCTTTATTCAGATATTCGATGTTGTATTTACTTGTCTCTTTTCCATTCGAGCACCCCGCCAGTAAAAGCATGCACAGAAATGCCAGAAGAAAGACTATTTTTTTTCTCATTACTTTTTTTTGCTCCATTACCAAAAATCTGCTGTCACATATCGCACTACGCGATGTAATTCAAAGGAATACGGACATTGAAAATGGTTCCCTCTCCTCTGTACTGAACACTTTGATCGCACCGCGGTGCATCAGCACTGCATTGCGGGTGATCGCAAGCCAAGACCGGTTCCACCGATCTCTCTTGAGTGGGACTTGTCCACGCGGTAAAAAACGTTCATAAATATGCTCTAAGGAGTCCTCCGGAATACCGATACCCGAATCCTCGACCTTCAGATAGAAATACTGGTGATCCGCGTTCAGTGTGACATGCACCCATCCACCCGGTTTATTATATTTGATCGCATTCTCGATCAGATTCGTAAATGCAAGTGTGATCTTCACCTCATCCACATCCGCGGACACCGGGCGGAAGCTTTCTAACACAAGTTCCACATTCTGTTTCTCCGCAATCGGGTTTAGCCGCTTCAAAATCTGCTCCAGCAGCTCATTGATGTTCATATTGGTAACATTTAAGTCTGCCGCGGATTTATCCATTTTCACCAGAGATAGAAGGTCGTTGATGATCTTCGTCTCACGGTCGATCTCATTTCCGATATCGCCCATAAACTCTTTGTAAAGTTCGATTGGCGCATCTTCCATGCTGTTAAGAGAATCTGCCAGAACTTTCATGGATGTCAGCGGTGTTTTTAACTCATGAGACACATTGGATACAAATTCCTGTCTGGAATCATCCAGCACTTTCATTCTGCCTAACATCTCATTAAACTTTTTACAGATTTCAATTGTTTCCGTGTAATCATTCACAGACAGCGCATCTTCCCCATATCCGGTTTTGATCTCATCGATAGACTTTGACATCTTATGGAAAGGCTTTTACCAACTGGATACTTAAGATCACTGCAAGGAAAACTGCCGCCACAGCACAGATCAACTGGATCACATAGGCGTTTCTCGCCAGATACTCCATATTGAGGTTAATGCTGTCCGTCGACACACTGACTAACATAACACCTAAAACCTCTGTTGCCCCGGTCTGTTCCACCGGTCTGCTCAATGGAACGGTCAGTTCAATATAGCGGTTTTCCGCGTCATATTTTTTGATCTCCTGGCCGTAATAACTCTCAATTACCTCTTTGGAAATGATCGTCTTATTCGTGTCAAGATCATACGTATCCTTGATAATGTGAAACTCATTATCGATCACCATGACACGGCCATCATAAATATTCGATAACTGATCTAATTCTGCATTGATAATCGTTGAGTTTGGATAATTCAGATAATCATTGGAAACAATCTGATTCGCCAGGATTTTTGCCTGGCTTAAGATCTCACTTGTCTTGATTGAAACAGACCGGTCCTCATATGTCTTTACAATTCCAACTTTTAAAACGATTCCCGGTACAATTCCAAAAAGGATTAAGAAAAGTATCAGTCTGAATTTCAGACTTTTAAAAAATTAATAACATTTTTAAATCTGGACATTCTTTCGCACCCTGACTAATTCTGGTAATAGTAGTATCCCACACCCCACTTGGTATGAACATACTTTGGCTCGCTTGGATTCTTTTCGATCTTCTCTCTGAGACGTCTGACATGCACATCCACCGTTCTGACATCCCCCGGATACTCGTAACCCCATACAAGATTGAGCAGATTCTCCCTGCTGTATACTTTATTCGGATTATTGACCAAAAGTTCTAAGAGATCAAACTCTTTTGCAGTCAGATTCACTTCTTTATTCAGGATAAACAATCTTCTGCTCTCGCAATCCAGACGAAGATCACCCGCTTCAATGACCTTGGAATCCTCTTTCTTCGGCTGGCTTCCTGCGGTTCTCCGCATAATTGCCTTGATTCTTGCTTTGACTTCCAGGATGTTGAACGGCTTTGTGATATAATCATCTGCTCCGTATTCCAGACCGAGGATCTTATCCATGTCATCACCTTTTGCAGTAAGCATGACGATCGGAACATTGGAGAATTCTCTGATCTGCTGGCAGACTTCCAGTCCATCCATCTTCGGAAGCATGATATCTAAAAGAATCATATCATAATGATTCTCTGTTGCCATTTTCAGTGCCTCTTCCCCGTCATATGCACAGTCCACTTCCATTCCTTCCTGTTCCAGACTGAACCGGATACCTTTTACGATTAATTTTTCATCATCCACAACAAGAACCTTTTTTGCCATTTTTACACCTTTATACTATCCTTTATTTTGTTAAAAACTCCTTCTTTGATTCCATCCACATTCATGATCTCCTCAACAGAAGAAAATCTGCCGTGTGCTTCCCGGTACTGAAACAATGCCTCTGCCTTTGACTGCCCGATTCCCGGAAGCGTCATAAAATCTGCAACACTTGCCCGATTAATGTCCAGTAAGCCATCATCCACATTGCTCTCGGATTCTTCCCTGTGCAGCCGCCACTTCTTCCATGGTCGGAATTCTTAACATCTGTCCGTCCGTGACAAACTCTGCCTGATTTACCGCTTCCATCCCGGCATCCTCTGTCATCCCGCCAGCCATCGCTACTGCTTCATAAACACGGCTGTTCTCCGGCAGTTCATACACTCCCGGATTCTCTACTGCCCCGCAGACATACACAATACAACTGCCCATCTCTTCCCCGGCAGTCTTTCTCCTCTGTCTGCGGAACTTCACTTGTCTCTGTCTGTATTTTCTCCAAATACACATTATTCCCGAACCACATCCACAGAGCACTCCCATGCAGAATATGATTACCAGGAATACTTTCCTCTTTCGATTCATAGCATTCTCCTTCTCCACCGGATGCATCATCACAGATGGACGAAAGAGCCCTCAACGCCTGATGTATATATTTTAACGAAATTTTACAAATATGACAAGACTATTAAATATATTATATCCATTTTTTAAAAATATTGAGATATTGTTTCTTTTAATGTTACCCAAAATTCTTTTGCATCCTGTGAATCCGGTACCGGGATCGCATTTTCGTATGCCTGATAGGCAATCTGTTCCTTCTCGTCTGCGTCCTCTGATAATTTTACGGAATAATGACCGCCAAGTCCATGAAGTTCTCCTGACATGGTAAGCGTTACATATTCGGCAAAATCAGCCGCTTTTTCCTTTTTCCCGGAGAAATCATTCACGACCACAAGGTCTGTCAACGCTGCGGAAGATGCCTGCAGTGTGTCATTCAATGCCAGAAGCTCTCGGATCTCATAATCAGTTCCTGTGAGACCGGCAACAGAATCTGAATCAATGATTGCACAGAGTGTTTTTCCCTCATTAAAATCCGAGATCACACTCTCCTCTGTGACTGTCGCCGCATCAATGGAAAATGATTCGAGGATCTGTGAGAAAAATTCCAGATCTTCGTTATACAGCCCCTCATCGTAATTCACCTGCATCGTTTCCGCTTCATCTTTTACAAAGCTGACACTGTTCGATATAAATGGAAAATCATAAAACGCATCATTCACATCCCACTCTAACAGATACTGCACATTTTCCGGTGGCTCATTGTCGATGGAATAATCAATGATCGCCTGCAATGTCTCCGGTTCTGTCTCAAAATAACCATTTTTATAGACAAACAGACAGGTATTATAACTTAATGGATACGCATACATTTTCTCTTTGTAAGTGGACGCTGTCACAGCGTTCGACGCCACGGTGCTCTCATAAATATCAGATGCCGTGTTTTCTGCTGCAAGTCCGTAAAGATATGCTTCCTCTAACTCATCGCTTCCGATCATGTAAATATCCGGAAATGTTTCTCCCTGCATCGTTGCCGTGTATACTGCATCCATGTAATCCATGCTGTCCTGATACTCTGCATCCACAACAATACCGGTATCCTCATAATATTCTTCTGCCGCCTTCTCAAAAAAACTTCTGATAGCTTTTATCGCTATACCAGAACATCAAATCAGCAGGCTGTTTTACCACCCTGCTAACTGATGCTGTCTCTGTTCCATTTTCCGTTTCATTTTTCTTTCTGTTCATAAGTGCTGTGTCTGGATACAACAACGGCACCTCCGATCACCAGCACGCCGATACAGCCCGCTGCGATCATTCTCTTCTGTACTACTTTCATTATAAAATACTCTCCAGCCTTGGATATCATCTCATCCACATCTTTTTCTTCAATGATAAGTGGTGGTACAAAACGAAGTACATTCGAACCTGCTGTGATCACGATCAGTCCTGCCTCCAATGCTTTTGCTGCAATCTGGCCTACCGGTTTTTCACAGACAACACCCTGCATGAGTCCCATACCTCTTCGCTCGGTCAGGAAATCATACTTTGCAACCAGTTCATCTAATTTTTTCTCCAGATACGGTGCGACCTTTTTCACATGCTCTGTGATATGGTCACGCTCCATCATCTCCAGTACTTTGTCTACAGCTGCCCCGACAAATGGATTGCCTCCATAGGTCGTACCGTGATCTCCCGGTGCCAGAGACTTCTCTGCGACTCTCTCTGTCATAAGGAAAGCGCCGACCGGGACACCACAGCCAAGCGCCTTGGCGCTTGTCATAATATCCGGTTTCACACCGTAATGCTGCCATGCAAACATTTCTCCGGTTCTTCCCATGCCGCACTGGATCTCATCCAGGATCAAAAAGTATGTCATGCTCATCGCAGAGCGCACGCACCCCCTGAAGGAATTCGTCGGTTGCCGGATAGATTCCACCCTCGCCCTGTACCGTCTCCAAAATAATAGCACAGGTTTTCTCATTTATCAAAGACTTTACGCTGTCCAACTGATTAAATTCTGCAAATTTTACCCCGGCATCAACGGCTCAAACGGTTCCTGATAATGTTTATTGCCTGTCACAGACAATGCTCCGATACTTCTTCCATGAAAGGAATGGTTCATTGCGATGATCTCATGTCCTGCATGTCCGTCCCTGGTGTACGCATATTTCTTCTGCCGCCTTGATTGCACCCTCGATCGCCTCTGTACCGCTGTTGGTAAAGAAAACACGATTCATCTGGCTTGCTTTTAATACCCTTTTTTTGCCGCATTCATGATCGGGACATTATAGTACAGATTGATGTGTGCATCACTTTGTCAATCTGCGCTTTCAGTGCGTCGTTATACTCTTTGTTGTTGTAGCCAAATGCCTGCACGGCGATTCCCGCTGCAAAATCCAGATACTCTTTTCCTTCTGTATCATAAAGATAAACACCCTCACCATGATCAATGACCAGTGGAAAACGATTATATGTATGAAGGAGCGCACTCTCTGCCCCATCAATGTAATCCTGTTTATTCATGATAATACTTTGTCTCCTTATCCCCTAAGATTGCAGTTCCGATTCCTCTGTTTGTAAAGATCTCAAGGAGCAGACAATGTGCGATCCGCCCATCTAAAATATGCACTCTGGAAACCGTTTTCGATCGCATCAATACAGTTGTTTAATTTCGGAAGCATTCCGCCACCGATGTATCCGTCTTCGATCAGTTTTTTTGCCTCTGAGATCGGCAGTTCCGAGATCAGTGTGGACGGATCTTTCGGATCTTTGTATACACCCTCAATATCAGTTAAGAAAGCTAATTTTTCTGCGTGGACTGCTCTCGCAATCGCACAGGCTGCATCATCTGCATTGATGTTGTAGCTGTCATAGTTTTCATCCATGCCGATTGGGCAGACGATCGGAAGAAAATCTTTTTCCAGAAGATCATATAAAATCTGTGGGTTGACCTGTGTGATCTCGCCGACGTAACCGATATCCTGTCCGTCTGTTAGAATATTTTTTCTCCACTTTTAACATTCCGCCGTCTTTTCCGCTGATGCCGACAGCATTTACACCCAGCTCCTGCACCAGTTTTACAAGAGATTTGTTCACTTTATTTAATACCATCTCCGCAATCTCCATCGTCGCCTCATCTGTCTTGCGGAGTCCGTTGACAAACACCGGCTCCATGCCGACTTTTCCAACCCATCTGCTGATCTCTTTGCCGCCGCCGTGCACGATGATCGGCTTGAAACCTACCAGTTTTAATAAAGTAACATCCTGAATGACGTGCTGCTTTAACTCCTCGTCCACCATTGCACTTCCGCCGTATTTGACAACGATGATCTTACGGTTAAACCGCTGGATATATGGGAGTGCCTCGATCAGCACCTCCGCTTTTTTCAAAAGTTCGTTCATGTTTTTTTCTTCCATTTTTCTATCCCCCTAAGAACGGTAATCCGCATTGATTTTTACATAGTCATAGGTCAGGTCACAGCCCCATGCGGTAGCGGATGCATTGCCCATTTTGACATCTGCGATTGCAGTAACGGCAGGCTCGGACAGGATTCTGGTTGCCTCCTCCTCGCTGTAGTCAACGGCAACACCTTTCGTGATGATCTGCATTTTTCCTGCGGCACTCTCAAAGAATAAATCTACTTTTTCCGGGTCAAACGTTGCACCGGAATAACCCATTGCACAGAGGATTCGTCCCCAGTTTGCGTCATGTCCGTAAATCGCTGCTTTGGTTAGACTTGAGGTAATGACAGACTTACTTAAAACTTTCGCCTGTTCTTTTTGCTCTCGGCACCGATGATCTTCACCTCAAACAATGCGGTTGCGCCCTCGCCGTCGCCTGCCATTTTCTTTGCCAGCGTCTCATTGACAAAGTTCAGTGCCTTGCAGAATTCCTCATAATCTGCATTTTTCTCTGTAATCTCCGGGTTTTCTGCCAGTCCGTTTGCAAGTAACAGACAGGTATCATTCGTGGAAGTGTCACCGTCAACAGAAATCATATTGTAAGTGTCCTGCACATCAGCGCTCAATGCCTCCTGCAATAACTCTTTGGAGATTGCCGCATCTGTTGTGACAAAGCTAAGCATCGTACACATATTCGGATGGATCATGCCGGAGCCCTTGCACATGCTGCCGATCGTTACGGTTTTTCCACCAATCTCGATGGTCACTGCCACCTCTTTGTTTTTTGTGTCTGTGGTCATGATCGCTTTGGAAGCCTCGGTTCCGCTCTCGGTATCTCCTTTTTAACTGTGGCACCATAGCATCGATCCCATTACAGATACGGTCGATTGGGAGCGCATACCGATAACTCCGGTAGATGCAACCAACACCTCGTCTGCTTTGCAATGCCTAATACTTTTTCTACTTTCTCAGCTGTCTGCCTGCAATAGCCCATGCCTTCCTCTCCGGTGCAGGCGTTGGCAATTCCTGCATTGATGACAACCGCCTGTGCTTTGCTTTGCTGTTGTATACGACATTGTGATCCCATTTGACCGGAGCTGCTTTTACGATGTTTGTAGTAAAGTTCCTGCTGCCTTTGCCACATGGAACTTCACTGTAGATCATTGCCATGTCTTTTCTGTCTTTGTATTTGATTCCTGCTGCTGTACTTGCTGCCTGAAAACCTTTTTGCTGCGGTCACACCGCCTGTGATCTGTTTCATGATTTATCTCCTTATAATTATTCGTTATTTAGACAATTGCGAAACTCATAGATACAGTAGATTAAATTGTGAAAAATTGACAAAAGGTTGAGAAGACACTGGGGAGCCGCCGGTTCTTGCTTGGCAGACATAGCATTTGCTGTGGCTGGCATGCTAGTACCATAAGAGCGACAACGTAGCGAGAGCGTGTCTTCGAAACTTTTGTTAATTCTTCACAATCTTCATAATCTGAATTAGAGTTTCGCAATTATCTAGGTTTTCGTTATTTAGGCAATTGTCTATATTAATTCTTTCTACGGATTAAACACGGTAATATTCTCTTCATTCAATACATACTCATAATAATTCACGTTGTCGCAGTATTTCCAGCCGAGGCTCTGCCAGAAGCGGTTGCCGATCTCGTTCTGCTTAAATGCGATCAGATTGACTTTGGAAATTTTTTCTGCTTTCAATGCTTCGAGACACCGCTCCACGAGTTTCTGCCCGATTCCGTGTTTTCTGTAATTTTCCTGTACACAGACATGATAAAGTCCTGCTCTTCTGCCGTCATGCCCGCAGAGGATCGCGCCGACGATTTTTCCATCACACACTGCCACCATGCTCGTAGTCGGATTTCTTCGGATAAAACGCTCCACACCCTCTTTCGAATCGTCAATGCTTTGCGGATGCCAAAGCCGTATCTCCATCCAGAGGCTGTGTACCTGCTCAAAGTCATCTATTGTCATGGGACGGATCGTTAAATTTGTATCATTCATGTTATTTTTCATCTTCCTTGCTGTCTGCCTCTCTGGGGCAGTTTTCTATAAATCGGCTTCGCATGCTGTGCATCCTGACCGAATACGGCGGTTCCAGCCAATCTTACGGGAACATCGGAACAAGATTTAATCCTTCCGCCTCATCGAAGCCGAATAAGAGGTTCATGTTCTGCACTGCCTGGCCGGCTGCACCTTTGACAAGGTTATCGAGTGCTCCCATCATGACAATCCTTCCGGTTCTCTCATCAATTTTGAAGTTCACATCCACGTAATTGCTTCCCTCTACCCATTTTGTTTCCGGGCAGATATCTTTTTCCAGTACACGGACAAATTTTTCGTTCTTATAATATTTATCGTAAATGGCTTTCACTTCTCCGTATGTCGGAAGAGTGCCGTCTGCTTTCTTATTTAACGTTGCATATTCTGTTGCAAGGATACCGCGGTTCATCGGTACGAGATGTGGGGTAAAATTGACCACGATCTCTTTTCCTGCCGCATAACCGAGCTGTTCCTCGATCTCCGGTGTGTGTCTGTGGTTCGTCACACCATAAGCTTTCATATTCTCATTCACCTCGCAAAACAGATTAGGAAGTTTTGCACCTCTTCCGGCTCCGGATGTTCCTGATTTTGCATCAATGATCAGGGTGTCAGGATCGATCAGTCCCTCTTTTTACGAGTGGATATGCCGTTAAAATAGAACAGGTTGTGTAACATCCCGGGTTTGCGATCAGTCTTGCTCCTTTTACTTTATCGCGGTTGATCTCGCAGAGACCATAGACAGCTTCCTCTATAAACTGCGGACTCTTGTGCTCGATCTTGTACCATTTCTCATATTTCTTTACATCTTTAATACGGAAATCCGCACTCAGATCAATAATTTTTACCTTGGATAAGATCTCCTCTGTCAGGACACCTGCCAGAAAATCCCTGTGGCGTTGCGGTAAAGATCACGTCCACCTTGGAAGCAAGCTCTTCCATATTATCATCGAGACAGTTATCCTCTACGATCTCAAACATATTCTGGTAAACTTCTGCATATTTTTTATCGATATAGCTGCGGGATCCATACCATTTAATCTCCACATCTTTGTGTCCCATCAATAACCGGACAAGCTCGTTTCCTGCATAGCCGGTCGCTCCAATAATCCCAACTTTTACCATAATCTATTCTCCAATCTCCCCAAAGGGTTTCTCTTTTACACTTTACCACTCTAATTCGTTTCTATCATAGTACAGCTCTTTAGGATAGTAAAGTATTTTTTGTTTCCCGGTTTTCAATCGCTATTGCATAATTATACATTCATTTTGTCTTTTATGCAATACTATTTTTAGTGTTTTTTCTTATTTTTCTTGGTTTTACAATTTTCTTACCTTAATTTATATAAATGTTCCTGTATAAACTTCTGTTGTTATTGCATACTTTTATGCATTTTTATTATTAAATTATGTATATTTTTTCACTTGCATTTCCTGTCCACATAGTATATATTAGGTTTCAGAAGAAATCGTTTCGTGGCAGACTCATTGTCATGCATGAAAGAACGGTTTACATGATAAAAAGAATATACGACAGAAAGGATTCACTCTCATGAAGGAAAAAGTTATTTTAGCGTACTCCGGTGGACTTGATACCACCGCCATTATTCCATGGTTAAAGGAAAATTATGATTATGAAGTTATCTGCTGCTGTATCGACTGCGGTCAGGAAGAAGAATTAAACGGACTTGACGAAAGAGCCAAATTAAGCGGTGCTTCCAAATTATACATCGAGGACATCGTAGATGAATTCTGTGATGATTACATTGTTCCATGCGTACAGGCAAACGCTGTATACGAAAACAAATATTTATTAGGTACTTCCATGGCCCGTCCGGGAATCGCCAAGAAATTAGTTGAGATTGCAAGAAAAGAAGGTGCTACAGCGATCTGTCACGGTGCTACCGGAAAAGGTAACGACCAGATCCGTTTCGAGTTAAGTATCAAAGCTCTTGCTCCTGACTTAAAAATCATCGCTCCATGGCGTGACAGCAACTGGAAATTACAGTCCCGTCAGGATGAGATCGATTTCTGTACGGCACATGGCATCCATCTTCCATTCTCTGCAGATACCAGCTACAGCCGTGACCGTAACTTATGGCACATCAGCCATGAAGGCCTTGAGCTGGAAGATCCATCCTTAGAGCCAAATTACGAACATCTTTTAGTTTTGACTACTCCACCTGAGAAAGCTCCGGACGAAGGCGAATATGTCACAATGACATTTGAAAAAGGTGTTCCAACTTCTGTCAATGGAAAGAAAATGAAAGTTTCTGATATTATCCGTGAATTAAACACACTCGGCGGAAAACACGGCATCGGTATTGTTGATATCGTTGAGAACCGTGTCGTCGGCATGAAGTCCCGCGGTGTTTATGAGACTCCAGGCGGAACAATCCTGATGGCTGCACATGAGCAGTTAGAGGAGCTGGTACTCGACCGCGCTACCATGGAAGTAAAGAAAGATATGGGTAACAAGCTCGCCCAGATCGTATACGAAGGAAAATGGTTCACACCACTCCGTGAGGCAGTACAGGCTTTCGTAGAATCCACCACACAGGAATATGTGACCGGTGAGGTAAAGTTCAAGCTTTACAAAGGAAACATCATCAAAGCAGGAACTACTTCCCCATACTCTCTTACAGTGAGTCCCTCGCAAGCTTCACAACCGGTGATCTCTATGACCATCACGATGCAGATGGATTCATCACACTGTTCGGGCTTCCATTAAAAGTTCGTGCTATGAAGATGCTTGAGCTGCAGAAAGAAAACAACAAGAATAACTAAATCTTAAAAATAAAAAATGGTACAGACAAAATATGATGTTCCTGTTCGCAGAACTCACAAAGGAAATCGTATTTGTCTGTACCATTTTTATTTCATTTACACTGAAGATAACTTGTGAAATCTGCTTTTGGTATTGTCAAGGTAATCAAAAAACAGAGGACATATTTATAAATGGGAAATTAACGCCTCCACACCATTACAAATTCTTTTTCCCCTGTATAGTCATCTTCATACACATATATTTCTGCAAGAGGAAGCATTTCTCTTACCATTTTGCAGTTTCCTATTATTCAGTTTCAAAAACTGGAATCTGTTATTCATTATATTCCAAGTCGAGTCAGGGTTTTATCCCAAAAATGCTTGTCATAATCTGATACTCCCTGTCTCCTTGTAATAAACTTGTTGCACCTCTGAAATAAAGTTAACTATGTTTTATCCCAAAATGCTTCTGGAATTAATCTATAATCTGATATCCCTGTCTCCTTGTAATAAACTTGTTGCACCTCTGAAATAAAGTTAACTATTGATTTTTCGCCAGTAGTTAACAGATTTTTGTCATTCTAAACCAAACCAGGGGCTTTAAAATCCAATCGTTCTTTCTCCATTTCATCAATAACCTTATCTACGTCATAGCCTACAGAAAAAAACTGAGGTTCCCAATGTCCGTCCTTTCCAGTAAGTGTCATGAATTGAGCTAAACTATTACTATGTAACGCCACTCCTACAGCACCGGGATTGATTACTCGAACATCGTTTCTAACATAATCAGTCTGAATATGAAAGTGACCACATATTATCAGATTGCTCGGCATATTCTCAAGCAAATTATCAATATACTCATAGTCTGGACGCATGAAAACTTTTTTTATTTTGATTTACCTTTGGTGGATTTTCTGTTAGACAAAATATAAATTGCTTGTCTTTTTCGGACCAAAGATTTTTCATTCATTAATTTAATTATTCTCTTAAGATTTACTGCAAATATAGCCATAGCTCCCTTGCATTTCTATGCCAATAAGACCTGATGATGACGCTACGTCATAACCATGCCGATGTTTTAGTTCGCTGTTCTTAGCTTCTATTTTATAGCGTTCCCGCATTTTTTCTTTGAAATGCTCAGTTTCCTGAAATTTAACCTGTTCACTGTGGGAATCGCAAATGATTGTTTCTGTGTATGTTTTCTTTTTGGCTCCTTCTTTATAACAGCCACCACGATAAGGACAACATTTACATTTTTCAATATCAAAAAAATAGACCATACGCGGGTTTTTGTTTTTTTTATCTTTTTTCTTTTATCGAAATATTTATGAATCGCCAGATGTCCCGCTTTACATTGATACATTCCGGCATCTTTATTAAATTCAAACTCATCTTCCTTTCTTCGGTTACCTTGTGTAATAACCGGATTTACTTTTGCTATCAGTTCATAATCACCTTCTTTTGCTGCCTCGATATTTTTCTTTTCAGAATAAGCCATATCTCCAATGACTGATTCAATCTGTCTCCCAGCAGCTTTACTTTTTTGTACAAGTTTTGGCAGTTCTTTGCCATCTGTTTTTTCGCCGCTGGTGATTGTGGCAGCTGTGATGATCCGTTCTTCTGTCATTGCTATGTGTGTTTTATATCCAAAAAATGAAGTGTCGGCTGTCTTATGACCAGTTTTTGCATCTTCATCCTTTGAAGTTTCTAAATGTTCCATGTCATCAGTGACAGATTCTTCTAGTAGATTTAATTTTTCCTGCACTTTTGGATAACTGCAAATTTCTTCATTTCCTTTTACAACATCAATAAGCTGTTTACAGTATTTTAGTTCTTTTTCTAAAGAATCCTCTGTGTTTTTATCAGGAAATTTTTCTTTCATTGTTTCATCAATCTCATAGATGCTACGGCGCAGTTTTTTGATTGTTCCTGGAGTACTTGACGGGGAGTCTTTTGATTGTATCTTGATTTTGTATGCGTAGCATCCACAATAATGGATTTTGACTTAATAATTCCTTTTTCTAATGCTAACTGAACTGTTTTGGTAATCAGCATATCCAAAAGATTCATATCCTTTAAACGTAGCTTCCGAAATTTTGTCAATGAACTTGGATTTATAACTTCATCTTCCGGAGTCATGTCCAAAAAATATTTAAAAGACATATCGTATTTAGAACGTTCAACCACATCAACATCTGATAAATCATAAATTGATTTTAAAAGAAGATATTTAAACATTCGGATAGGTGGAACTGCATTTCGTCCGTTATCCAGACAATAATTAGCAAGCAATTCATCATAAATAAAGTTAAAATCAACCAATTCTTTTATCTGTCGGAGAAGATTATCTTTCGGGATTACTAATTCATATATTTCCATGTATGGACTTAGTACCAATTTCTGCTGTTGTTCGATCATAAAAACACCGCCTATATTTGATAGATACATTG
>VOFB01000888.1_pt1 | contig 32001 bp, 31 predicted proteins | sample 5384141 | NCBI WGS metagenome assembly VOFB01 (sample SAMN12384721, study PRJNA508395) | human gut metagenome | isolation source: healthy gut A | host: Homo sapiens | reverse complement strand
CAGCAGCAGATAGCACAGACCGTACCGCCGCAGCGCGCCGGCCGCGCTGCCCAGCAGCTCCGGCTTCTCCGCGCCGAGGAAGATCCCGGCGATCTGGGGGCAAAGATCATCACACCGGCGAAGATCACCGCCGTCATGATGCCCACCGCTGTAAAGCCATACCGCAGCAGCTTCTTGTAGCCCGCCGCGTCCCCCTTGCCGTAGTGGTAGCTGACCAGCGGCTGGCTGCCCTGCGAGATGCCCAGCATGGTGTTGATGATGAGGGTGTTCACATAGGCGATGATGGTGTAGCACACCAGTCCGTCGTCGCCGAGGCACCGGAGGATGACCCGGTTGAACAGGAAGATCATCACGCCGTTGCACAGCTCCGTTACGCCGTCGGCAAAGCCCAGCGGGATCAGCCGCTTGTAGATGCCCCAGTCCATCCTGAACTTCACAAAGTGGAAGGTGTTGTGTCCGCCCAGGAAGTGGCGCAGATAGATGATGCACGTCAGAAGCTGGGAAAGACCTGTGGCGAAGTTGGCGATATAGTCCAGCACGCAGTGATGGTATATTGATACGTTACGCCCTTTGCGCCCAGCAGCACGGCGAACGGCTCCAGAAATACGAAAACGAGGACGGTGATGGTCAGGCCGACGCACGTCAGCAGCACGATGTTCTGAGAGAACAGGCTATTGGCCTTCTCGCCTTGGTTTTGTCCCAGATAGATGGCGATGATGGTGCTGGTACCGACGGCGAAGATGACGCCGATGGAGAACAGCACATTGGTGAACGGTACCGCCAGATTCACCGCTGCCATGGCGTATTCGCCTACGCCCTTGGCGACCATCAGCCCGTCCACGATGGAGTACAGGCTGAAAACCATGAGGGATGCCACCGTAGCGGCTACGAAATGGAGGAATTGTGATAACAGACTTCGCTCATTGAGCATTTTCGATGAAGTTCCTTTCTTCGCTTTTTTAGCGGCGGGCGTTCACACAGACACCTGCTGCAATTCTATTCTAACGAAAAATACATCGGAAGTCAAATATACTTGCCGTTAAGAGCAAGAGAGTATATAATGAAAACCACAAGAAAAACTGGGAGGTATACCCTATGAAGCTCTATGTGATGGACGCCTTTGCCAATCGGATCTTCGGCGGCAACCAGGCGGGCGTGGCACTGCCGGACCGGGAGCTGTCTGATGAGACCATGCGGCAGATCGCTGCGGAGATGAAGCACTCGGAGACGGCCTTTATACATATGGAGCCGGACGGCTCCGTATCCCTGCGCTATTTCACCCCCGCCGGGGAGGTGGACCTGTGCGGCCACGCCACGGTGGCGTCCTTCGCCCTGCTGCGGCAGCTGGAGAAGATCGGCGACGGCGACCACACGGCCCATACGAAGGCCGGGGAGCTGAACATCACCGTCAGGGGCGGTACTGTCTGGATGGATATGGCGCCGCCGCAGCTGATCGGCGACATCCCGGCAGCGGAGCGCGCCGCGCTGTACACCGCCTATGGCCTGACGGAGGCGGACTGCCCGGAGGGATATATCCCACGAATGGTGTCCACCGGTCTGGCGGATATTATGATGCCCGTCCGGGACCATGAGACGCTCATGCGGGCAGTGCAGAACGCACCGGTGGTCACGGAGCTGTCACGGAAGTACGATGTGACCGGCGTGCATATGTTCTGCACGGGGCGGGATGGCGTGACGGCCTGGTGCAGCAACTACGCGCCCCTGTACGACATCCCGGAGGAGTGTGCCACCGGGACCAGCAACGGTGCACTGACGTATTATCTCTACCTGCGAGGCGATGTGAAGCCGGAGCGGGAGAACGTGTTTTTGCAGGGCGAGCACATGGGCAGGCCCAGCGAGATACGCAGCCTCCTGTATGAAAAGGACGGTACCGTGACCGTCCGTATCGGTGGCAGCGCGGTCATGAGCCTGGATTGTGAACTGAAGCTGTGAGCAAAAAAGAAAGCCCGCGAGGGCTTTCTTTTTTTGCGGATATAGGCCACGGCGAAGAGAGAACAGGTATCAGACGTAGCGCTGGGTGGTGACGTCGAACACGCCGCGGGTGGTGATGCGCAGGCTGGGGATCACCGGCAGGGGGCCATGAAGCTCAGGGTCATAAATGGGTCGATACCGGTGGACACGCCCAGGTCGTAGGCAGCTTTTTTGGCGTTCTCAAGTCGCGGTTCACGTTTATGAGGGTGTCGTCGGACATGATGCCGGCGATGGCCAGCAGCAGCTCGCCCTTTACCTGACCGTTCTCCACCACGGTGATACCGCCGTGCTGCTGTACGATGCGGTTGGCGGCGAAGGCCATGTCCTCCTCATTGGTACCCACTACGATGATGTTATGGCTGTCGTGGCTGATGCTGGTGGCCACGGCGCCCTTTTGCAGGCCGTAGCCCTTGATGTAGCCCAGACCGATGTGGTGGGTGTTCTTATGACGCTCGATGACGGCGATCTTCAGAATGTCATAGTCCACATCGATACGGTCGGTGTAGCCGCCGTCGGTGGTGGTGATCTCGCCGTTGACCATGCCAATGACCGCGTGGGGACGGCTGTCGGTAAAGTCGGCGGCGGTCAGCGGGGCCACATGGAAGGTGTCGTGGGCGCGGTTGACCAGATAGGGGTCGATCTCCGGGACGGGGAAGTCCGCCACCACGCCATGGTCTACCATCAGTACGCCGCGCTTGTAGACCTTTTCGATGTTAAAGTGGTCAAAGTCGTCGATGATGACGAAGTCCGCCAGATAGCCTGGTGCAATGGCGCCGCGGTTGTTCAGCAGGAAGTAGCGGGCAGCGTTGTGGCAGGCGGCCTTGATGGCGGTGATGGGGTCGGCGCCCAGAGAGATGGCCTTTTTGACGATGTAGTCGATGTGACCCTTTTCCAGCAGGTCGTTGGGGTGCTTGTCATCGGTGCAGAACATACAGCGTTCTACATACTTATCGCACAGCAGGGGGACCAGCGCTTCCAGATTGCGGGCTGCGGTGCCCTCGCGGATCATAATGAACTGGCCGCGCTGGAGCTTGGCGATGGCGTCGTTCAGGTCGTGGCACTCGTGGTCGGAGTAGACGCCGGCGGCGATGTAGGCGTTCAGGTCGTTGCCCACCAGGTCGGGGGCGTGGCCGTCGATCTTCTTGTGATGGGCTTGGCTGGCCACGATCTTCTCCACCACCTGGGGATCGCCGTTGATGGTGCCCACGAAGTTCATCATCTCGGCCAGACCCTGTACACGGGGATGGTCATAGAAGCTGTCGATAGCCCGGTAGTCCAGGTTGGCGCCGGACTCGTCCAGGGGCGTGGCCGGCACGCAGGAGGGCAGCATAAAGCGCACGTCCACGGGCAGGTCCTCGGTGGCCTGGAGCATATACTCGATGCCATCGGTGCCCATGACGTTGGCGATCTCGTGGGGGTCGGTGATGACGGTGGTGGTGCCATGGGGCAGCACCGCCTTGGCAAACTCCGTGGGACTGACCAGGGAACTCTCCAGATGAATGTGGGCGTCCACAAAGCCGGGGAGGACGATCTTACCGCCCATATCTACCTCTGTATTGCCGCTGTATTCACCCATGCCCACGATCAGACCCTCGGCCACGGCGATGTCGCCGTGACACAGCTCGTTGGAGAATACGTTGACATAGGTGGCGTTTTTCAGCACCAGATCGGCCTTTTCACGGCCGGCGGCCACGGCGATGACCCGCAGCTTTTTCGTCAGCTTCCGGTTGATCTTGCCGGCATAGCTCTCTTTACTGCCATAATGGAACTGCTCCTTTCTCCCACTCAAAGCATTAGTTTTATTAATTCTACATATTACCATAACTTATCACAAAAGTCTATCCCCGCACGCTATAAAAAATGTGCGGCAGATGGCGGCGGTCATGCGGTTTTGCTAATGAGAGTAAAAAAGAGAAGCGCCCGCAGGCGCTTCTCTTTACTTGATGCTTCCGTCGGCGTTGAATACCGGAAGGACATTCAGGTACTTGATGTCCTTGCGGTCCGCCGCACCGCCCTCGGCCAGCACGGCGATGCGGTCCACTACGGTACCGCCGGCCATCTTCACCAGCGCCTCCATGGCATGGAGGGAGCCGCCGGTGGAGATCACGTCATCCATGAGCACGATGCGCTTGCCGCGGATCAGGTCCGCGTCGTCACGGCCCAGATACAGCTTCTGCACCCCGGCGGTGGTGATGGACTTATCCTCCACGTGCAGGGGATCGGGCATATACGCCTTGGGGCCCTTGCGAGCGATGAAATACTTTTTCGCACCGCTTTGACGGGCCATCTCGTGGATCAGGGGGATGGACTTAGCCTCGGCGGTGAACAGATAGTCGTAGCTGTCTGCCTCCAGCATGGCCAGCATATCACGGGCGCAGGCTACGGTCAGCTCCGCGTCGCCAAAGCAGATGAAGGCGCCGATGTACAGGTCGTCCGTGACCTTACAGATAGGCAGCTCCCGGTGGAGCCCAGCGATGTCCATGGGATAAACAGGCATGATACAAAACTCCTTCAAGCGGTCCTGCCTGCGGGCAGCCGCGCATAATAAGCGGCGCATGGGGCGCCGTAACCCTAATTATAGTAAATCGTTCGACAAAAGTCAAGGATAAAGCCGCAGTTCGCCGAAGCTGGAGATGTAACGGTCACAGGTGCGGGCCATTTCGTCAGCGGTGGAGGCAAAGTAGGGGTCTGCCACGCCCACGGTGTGCATCCCAGCGGCCTTGGCGCCGCGGATGGCCTCCACGGAGTCGTCGAACAGGGTGCAGTCTGCGGGGGAGACGCCCAGTGCGGCGGCGACCTTCTCCCAGAGGGCGGGGTACTTTTTCTCGGTGCCCAGCTCCTGGGCAAAGAAAATACGCTCGAAATAGGGCAGCAGGCCCAGGTGGGTCAGCGCCGCACGGCAATGAACAGGGACCGCGCTGGTGACCACAGCCATACGCTCGCCGCGGTTCTTCATCTGCTCCAGATAGGCGCGGACACCGGGCTTTTCCGTTACGTCCGTGGCGTAAATGTCGCCGGCCATCTCCATCCACTCGGCCATGATGGCGGCTTCGCTCTCCGGCAGATGGCAGAATTCCTTTGTGAATTTGGCCGCCAGCGGGAAGATGGTGTGGGCCACGCCCTCGTAGTATTCCTGCGTATAGGGCAGACCTCGCTTCTCCAAGAAACGCGTGTCCACGTCCTTCCAGATGCCGTTGGAGTCGATCAGCGTTCCGTCCATGTCAAACAGCAGCATGGGAAACCTCCTTTTCCGGGGAAATATGGCTTGCTATTCCGCGTTGCAGGTGTTATCATATCATGGTTGTTGAACGCTGTAAATGGGGAAACTACCTGATTTCTGTAGGAAAGTGAGGGGAAACGTATGCAAACGGTCAACTACCGCAAGGGCCTGGGGGCTATGTCGGTGTGCTTTTTCGTCTGGGGTTTCCAGCCGCTGTACTGGTATATGTGCACCAATGTGTGCGGCGAGATCGACACGTTTTTCATCATGGCCTGCCGCATTATCTGGGCAGCGGTGGCCTGCCTGTGTATTCTGAAGGTGCAGGGAAAGCTGCCGCAGCTGTGGGCCGTATTCAAGGACAAGCAGGTGCTCAAGCGGGAGATGCCTGCATCGGTGCTGCTGTTCGGCGACTGGCTGGTGTACCTGTGGGCGGTGCAGAACGGCCGCGTGCTGGAATGCAGCCTGGGCTACTACATCCAGCCGTTGGTGGTATTTGCCTTGGGGGCCGTTATCTTCCGCGAGAAGATGAATTGGCGGCACTTTGTGATCATTGCCATCGTGGTGGTCGGCATCGTGTTCAGCACCTCCGGCTTCGGCGGCGTACCCTATGTGACCATCGCCCTGGCGTTGATGTTTTCCATCTATGCCGCCATCAAGAAGAGCTTGACCATCGATTCCATCGTGTCTACCACGTCAGAGATCCTGATGATGGTGCCGGTGGCGCTGCTGTTCATCCTGTTTTTCCGTATGGGGGACAACGGTATGGGCAGCATGACGGTCGTCAAGCAACTGCTGATGATCGGCGGCGGTGTGATCACCGGACTGCCTATGGTGTTTTATTCCATCGGCGTTAGGCATCTGCCGCTGATGACCACGGGCATCTGCCAGTATATCAGCCCGTCTCTGTCTATTATCTGCGGTGCCATCATGGGCGAGGCCCTTACCCGCGAGAAGCTTGTGAGCTTCCTGTTTATCTGGACGGGTGTTATCCTGTATGTGCTGAACACCGTCTATGAGGAGAAGCAGAAGAAAAAGGCCGCCGTGCAATAGCGTATCAGGGGCCGTCCCGGAGGGGGCGGCCCTTTTGCAGGGGATGGGCCCGTTTGAATGGTTTACAAACGGGGAAAACTGTGGTACAATACCCTGTATTATGGGTCGGTGTGTCCAAAGGAGGCGAGCGCTGTGCAGGGAAAACTCATCGTGTTCGAGGGGACGGACGGGTCCGGCAAGGCTACCCAGTCCCGGCTGCTGTGCGAGGAACTGACGCGCCGCGGTATCCCTTTCCGCAAGCTGGAGTTCCCCGGTATCAGGAGGAGTCCTCTGCGTTGATCCGCCTGTATCTGGGCGGTGCCTTCGGGGACAAGCCCGGCGACGTGAATGCCTATGCCGCGTCAGTGTTCTACTCTGTGGATCGCTATGCCTCCTACAAACAGGACTGGGGCGCGTACTATGAGCAGGGCGGACTGGTCATTGCGGATCGATACACCACCAGCAACGCCGTTCACCAGACCGGTAAGCTGCCGCCGGAGCAGCGGGACGGTTTTCTCGACTGGCTGTTTGACTTCGAGTACCGGCTGTTGGGGCTGCCGGAGCCCACACGGGTGCTGTATCTGGATATGCCCACAGAGGCCACGGAACAGATGATGCGCCTGCGGGAGGCCGCCACCCACACCACTGCTGACATCCACGAGAAGGACGAGGAATACCTGCGCCGCTGCCGGGAAAACGCCGCCCATGTGGTGGCACGCTGCGGCTGGACGCGCATTGACTGCGCCCGGGCGGGCGCGCCTCGCCTGATAGACGACATACACAACGAAGTGATGACCTGCGTGGCCGATCTTATCGGCTGACGCTGGGAAAGGAGCAAAGACTTATGGGAAACCGTGAAGAACGAAACGAATACGCCACGGCGAAGTGGGACGCCGAGGAGGTCCGCCGGCAGGCGTCCTCCGAGCAGCGCCGCCACAGTGACCGCCGCCGTCAGGCCAAGCGCAACCGGACCATCATCTATCTGGCCTGTGTAGTGCTGGTATCCTGCCTGCTGGCGGGCATCGGTTGGCTGCTGGTCAACGACGTGTGTTCGCTGAACAAGCCCTATACCGAGGTGGAGATCACCGTAGAGGAGGGTGACAGCCGGGGGGATGTGGCCAAGAAGCTGCACGACGCGGGGCTGGTGAATTCCCGACTGGTGTTCAATATTGCCGGCACGTTCCTGCACTACAACCGCTACGTGGAGCCGGGGACCTACAAGCTGAACAGTGATATGGACTTCCGCGCCCTGATTACCAATATGCACGACTGGGAGACGGACGCCAAGGAGGCCCAGGGCCTGATCAAGGTCACCATCCCCGAGGGCTACACCGTCCGGGAGATCATCGATCTGCTGGCGGAGAAGGGCGTGGCCACCAAGGAGGATCTGGAGGATGCCTGTGCCAACTTTGCGTATGAGGACTACGATTTCCTGGATGACGACAAGCTGGGCAGCATCGATCGCATGGAGGGCTTCCTGTTCCCCAGCACCTATGAATTCGACAAGAACCGGTCCGCGGTGTATACGGTGGAGACGATGCTGGTGTACTTCAAAAACAGCATCAGCCAGCAGATGCTGGCGGACATCAAGGCGTCTCCGTACTCCCTGCAGGAGATCATCACCATGGCATCCCTGATCGAGAAGGAGTCCATCGGCGACGACACCGAGCGCAAGAACATCAGCTCTGTCATCCACAACCGTCTGGAGAACCCGAGCAGTGAGAAGGGCGGAAGAGCGCTGCAGCTGTGCTCTACCATCAACTATATCATGAAGCACGACGGGGTCAAGACCTTCGATACAGAGATCGACAGTCCCTACAACACCTATATCAACCCCGGCCTGACTCCGGGACCCATCTGCAATCCCGGCCTGTCCGCCATTGAGGCGGCCATCTACCCGGCGGACACCGATTATTACTTCTTCGCCCTGGGTAAGGACGGCAAAAGCCACTTCTTTACCGACTATAACGAGCACCTGAAGTTCATTAACAGCGGTGAATACCAGCCCATCTACTCCTGACGCCATGGGAAAGAAGCCTGAATTGCTGTCCCCGGCCGGGGACTGGGAAAAAAGCTGCAGATGGCGGTTCTGTACGGCGCGGACGCGGTGTATCTGGCCGGCACATCCTTCGGGATGCGTTCCTTTGCCGGGAACTTTGACGACGAGGCGCTGCCGAAGGCAGTGCGGTTTGCCCACGACCACGGCGTAAAGGTACACGCCACGGTGAACACCATGCCCCGCTGGAATGAGGCGGAGGCCCTGCCCGCCCATCTGGAAAAGCTGGACGCGGCGGGGGTGGACGCCCTGATTCTGGCGGACCTTGGCGCGTTCACCCTGGCGGGGAAGTACGCGCCCCACTGCCAGCGTCATATCAGCACCCAGCAGTCCATTGCCAATCACGTCTGCGCCCAGGCCTGGTACGATCTGGGTGCCAGCCGCGTGGTGCTGGCCCGGGAGCTGAGCCTGGAGGAGATCGTCGCCATTCGGGCCAGGGTATCCCCGGAGCTGGAACTGGAGGCCTTCTGCCACGGGGCTATGTGTGTCAGCTACTCCGGGCGCTGCCTGCTGAGCAACTATATGACCGGACGGGACAGCAACCGGGGCGAATGTGCCCAGCCCTGCCGCTACCAGTACGCGCTGATGGAAGAGAAACGGCCCGGGGAGTATTTCCCGGTGTTCGAAGACGAAAAGGGCACATACATTATGAACAGCCGGGATATGTGCATGATCGACCACCTGGACGACCTGATGGCCGCCGGGGTGGACTGCCTGAAGATCGAGGGTCGGGCTAAGTCCGCTTACTACGCGGCCATCGTTACCGGCGCGTACCGGCACTGTTTGGACGACGTGGCCGCAGGGCACCCGCTTGACCCGGTGTGGCGGGATGAGGTGGAGCACATCAGCCACCGGCACTACGCCACAGGTTTTTTCTACGGCCAGCCGGGGCAGTATTATGAGAGCGCCCGGTATCTGCGGGACTGGCAGATCTGCGCCGTGGTGACAAACTGTGATGAAAATGGGCTGGCCACCCTGAGCCTGCGGAACAAATTTGCCGCCGGCGACATCGTGGAGGTGGTGGGGCCGGATACGAAGCCCTTTACGATCACCGTGCCGGTGATGCGCGACAGCGAGGGCAATGGCCTGGCGGAGCCGAAGACGCCCCAGATGGTGTTTACCATGCAGCTGCCCCGTCCGGTGCCGCCCATGAGCTTCATCCGCCACGCGGTGGCGCTGAGTGGGAAATAAGTACATAAAATTGTCCCCGGCGAAGCCGGGGACAATTTTATGCGTTGCTGGTGGGGTGGGCGCTGCTGTCGGGGATGGTCTCCGGTTCTTCGGCCAGGGCTTCATGCCTGCGTTCGCATACGGACAGGAAGAAGGCCCAGGCGATAAGGGGCAGCACGGCCAGCGCACCGCGGATATACCACCACGTCACTGCGAAATAGGCCGCCGCCGCGCCGATATGGAAGCACAGCAGGGTAAGGGCAAAGACCTCCAGCTTCCGCAGGTGGGCGCGGTCATGGTCACACAGGTAGTTGGCCAGGGCCAGAGAAGTCTGCTTGGTGTTGTTGGTGGAGAAGATGGTGGAGCTGTAAAAGCCGCGGGCGCCGCCGAAGCTGCTCCACTGGATGCTCATGGCAAAGAAGATGGGATACAGAGCCACCACAACGTTCAGCGTTTCCGGCAGGAAGGCTACGGTCACGGCGGCTGCGGCGGTGATAACAGGCGATACATAGTGCATATCCCAGCCCCACCAGTGGGGCAGCAGCACCGTCAGCATGGTGCCCAGCATGTACAGAACCAGCGCGCCCAGATGCAGGAGCACGGCGTGTAGGTCGCCCCGCAGGGCATCCAGCAGCAGCTCGATCAGGTTCACCGTCTGGGCGTTGCCCATGACGCCGCTGTGGATAAGAACAGCGTAGCAGCCGAAGAAGCCGCCCACGGCACAGAAGGATAGGTGGCGGTACAGGTCGATGTGGTCGTTGTGGGAGAGCTTTTGCACGGGAGGTCCCTCTTTCTGTAAAAATGACGGTTTCCAGTATACCACAGCAGTGCGGAAAGACAAGGGGGAATATCTCACAAAAAGAGAAATTTCGTGTTGACAATGGGGAACATTGTGGTAAAATAACGCTATATTCCATAATGGCGATGAGAGAGAAGAGTTACCGGAGGCCGCCCGGAGCGAGACGGGGACAGTGCAAGCCCGTTGGGATCGGCACGGTGACAGCCGCTTTTGAGCCTGCCGTGATGAATGGCACGGGATGCTCCCGTTACAGGGCACTGAGAGGGCGGCTCGCCGCCAAATCAGGGTGGTACCGCGGAGTGATTTTTCGCCCCTGTTTGCTATGGCAAACAGGGGCGTTTTTCGTTGCAGGAGGTGGGAGATGCACTATACGATCATCGACATGGAAAAAGACCCACGCTGCGGGCAATTCGCCTATTTCCGGGCCATGCAGTATCCCTTTGCCAGCGTTACCGTGGAGGTGGACATTACCGACATGATGACGGCGCGGGGCAGCAGGCCCTTTTTCCTGAGTCTACTGTATGCGGTGGTGCGGGCGGCCAATGCCGTGCCCCAGCTGCGGCGGCGGCTCCTGCCGGACGGACGGGTGGCGGAGTACGACTGGTGTGCGCCGTCCTACACCGTGATGAAGCCGGACGGCGTGTACGTCTACGCCACGGTGGAGGGCAATCTTGCCTATGAGGAGTTCGTGGCCGAGGGGCAGCGCCGCCAGAAAGAGGTGCTGGAACGGGGAACACTCACCGAGGACGGCGACCTGCGGAGCTTTTTCTTCGTGTCCAGCGTGCCCTGGCTGCACTATACGCACGCGCAGAACCCCATGGAAAACCCCAATGACAGCAACCCCCGCATCAACTGGGGCAAATACGTTACCGCCAACGGGCGTACCACCTTGCCGGTGACACTGACGGTACATCACGCGCTGGCGGACGGGCTGCATATTTCCAAGTTCTATCAGAAGCTGGAGGAGGAACTGGCGGCGCTGACCCGCCAATGGAACGAGAGCAAAAAGATTTTTAGTATATATTGCAAAGGAGATAACGACTATGAGCCATCCCTATCACGGCCTGAACGAGCTGCGGGAAATGTTCCTGAAGTTCTTTGAGACGAAAGGCCACCTGCGGCTGCCAAGCTTTTCGCTGGTGCCCCAGAACGACAAATCTATCCTGCTGATCAACGCCGGCATGACCCCCATGAAGCCCTGGTTCAAGGGCGAGGAGGAGCCGCCCTGCCGCCGCGTCTGCACCTGTCAGAAGTGCATCCGTACCGGTGACATCGACAATGTGGGCAAGACCGCCCGCCACGGCACCTATTTCGAGATGCTGGGCAACTTCTCCTTTGGCGATTACTTCAAGCACGAGGCCATCGCCTGGTCCTGGGAGTTCCTGACCTCCCCTGAGTGGGTGGGCCTGGACCCGGACCGGCTGTATCCCTCCGTCTACGAGAGCGACGACGAGGCCATCGCCATCTGGCGGGACGAGATCGGCATTCCTGAGGACAGCATCTTCAAGTTCGGCAAGGCGGACAACTTCTGGGAGCACGGCTCCGGCCCCTGCGGCCCCTGCTCCGAGATCTACTACGACCGGGGTGAGGCCTATGGCTGCGGCAAGCCGGGGTGCACTGTGGGCTGCGACTGCGACCGGTATATCGAGATGTGGAACATCGTCTTCTCCCAGTTCGACAACGACGGGGACAACAACTACACTGAGCTGAAGCAGAAGAACATCGACACCGGTATGGGCCTGGAGCGCCTGGCCTGTGTGTGCCAGAATGTGGCCTCCCTCTTTGATGTGGACACGGTGATGAACATCACCAACAAGGTCAGCGAGCTGACCGGCGCCCACTACGGCGAGAGCCACAGCAAGGACGTGTCCCTCCGGGTCATCACCGATCACATCCGCTCTGCCACGTTCATGATCTGCGACGGTATGCTGCCCTCCAACGAGGGCCGCGGCTACGTGCTGCGCCGCCTGCTCCGCCGGGCGGCCCGCCACGGCAAGCTGCTGGGCGTCAACGAGCCCTTCCTGTACGAGGTGGGGGACACCGTGATACACGAGAACGAGGGCCAGTACCCTGATTTGAAGGAAAACAGAGCTACATCACCAAGGTCATCCGTACCGAGGAGGAGAACTTCGCCCGCACCATCGACGGCGGCATCCGCATCTACAACGAGATGCTGGCTTCCCACAAGGAGAAGGGCGAGACGGTGTTCTCCGGCGCTGACGCCTTTAAGCTGTACGATACGTTCGGCTTCCCCATCGACCTGACGGCCGAGATGGCCGCCGAGGAGGGCATGACTGTGGACGAGGACGCCTTCCAGTCCCTGATGACCCAGCAGAAGGAGCGTGCCCGCGAAGCCCGCAAGGCGCTGGGCGATCTGGGCTGGGCCGGCGTGGAGTTCGGCAAGGACATGCCGGCCACAGAGTTCGTGGGCTATGACCGCGACACGGTGAACGGCGCGAAGGTGCTGGGTATCGTGGCCGAGGGCGAGCTGGTGGCCGAGATCGTGTCCGGTATGGAGGCCATCCTGGTGCTGGACAAGACGCCCTTCTACGCGGAAATGGGCGGTCAGGTGGCCGACCACGGCGTGATCACCGGCGACGGCATGGAGTTCGTGGTCAGCGATGTGCAGAAGAACAAGGGCGGCAAGTTCATGCACTACGGCAAGCTGCTCAGCGGCAGCGTGGCCGTGGGCGACAGTGTGACGGCGTCCATCGACACCGACCGCCGCGCCGCTATCCGCCGGGCCCACAGTGCCACCCATCTGCTGGACGCGGCGCTGAAGAAGGTGCTGGGCGACCATGTGCATCAGGCCGGCTCTCTGGTGGAGCCGGATCGCCTGCGCTTCGACTTTACCCACTTTGAGGGCATCACGCCCCAGCAGCTGGACGAGGTGGAGGATCTGGTCAACGACGCCATCCTGTCCGGTCTGCCCGTCACCACCGAGGAACTGCCCATCGCCGAGGCTAAGGCCCGGGGTGCCGTGGCTACCTTCGGCGAGAAGTATGGTCAGACCGTGCGGGTGGTGACCATGGGTGACTTCTCCATGGAGCTGTGCGGCGGCACTCATCTGGACAACACCGCTAAGGCCGGCCCCTTCCGCATCAAGAGCGAGAGCAGTGTGGCTTCCGGTGTGCGCCGCATCGAGGCCACCACCGGAAAGGTCACCATGGAGGACATGCGCCGCAGCCGCGGGCTGCTGAACCGGGCGTCCCAGTTCTTCAAGTCCGCGCCGGAGACGCTGATGGAGCGTCTGGAGCAGCAGGCCAGCGAGATGAAGGCGCTGCGGCAGGCGCTGGAGAAATTCAAGAGCGAGGCGTCCATGGGCGAGGCCAAGCAGATTCTGGCCTCCGCCAAGACCGTGGACGGGCTGCACGTCATCACCGGCACCCGTCAGGGTCTGGACGCAAACGCCCTGCGGCTGATGGGCGACTTCCTGCGGGACAAGGATCCCAGCGTGGTGGGCGTGCTGGCCAGCATCGTGGGCGAGAAGGTCACGTTCCTGGCGGTGTGCGGCAAGGAGGCCGTGGCGCGGGGCGTGAAGGCCGGCGATCTGGTCAGGACCGTGTCCGCCGTGTGCGGCGGCAAGGGCGGCGGCAAGCCGGACAGCGCCATGGGCGGCGGCACCGACCTGCTGAAGGTGGACGACGCGCTGGCGGCCGTGGACGATTTCGTGGCGGAAAAGTTGAAATAATGCGCTGTATTATGAAAAAATAAGTCCCAATTCGACTTTGTGTTCCAAACGGCTCCAAAGCCTTGCATCTTCAAGGGCTCAAGAGCGCGCAGGAACACAAAAGGGAATTGGGAGAAAAATAACAACAAAAACATATGCGAAAGGAGATGCGACCATGAAGAACGATTGCCTGTTCTGCGCCATTGCCGGTGGGGAGATCCCCAGCAAAAAGGTGTATGAGGACGAACAATGCTATGCCTTTTATGATATCGAGCCGCAGGCACCGGTACACTTTTTGGTGGTGCCCAAGGCACATATCTGCTGCGCCAATGCCATCACGGCGGACAACAGCGGTGTGGTGGCCCATTGCTTCGAGGTCATCGCCAAGATCTGCAGGGAGCTGGGCGTGGAGAGCTACCGAATCGTCAACAACTGCGGCGATCAGGCGGGACAGACCGTGAAGCACCTGCACTTCCATGTGCTGGCGGGGCGGGATATGACCTGGCCTCCAGGCTAAACGCGCATAAGAAAAGGGTCGGCGGGAGCCGGCCCTTTTTTCTGTGCGGCGGTGCGGGGCGGGACGGGGGCGTTTTACGCCGCTGTGCGGCTACACCTTATCCACCCCCTGCGGGGGCACCTGTCTCCCTACGGGTCGGTCGGTTCGCGGATCTGACAGGCCACCGGCCTGTCATTCAACACCGCGAACCCCTCAAGGGGAAGGCTTTTTGGGGGAAGGCTGGGGAAAATTTGGGGAGTGTTGTCCGTTTGCGGGCAACTTTTTTGCTTTCCGGGGGATGGGGTATAGACGATCTTGATAAGGGGGTACGGATATGAAGTACAGAAAGAACGGGACGGACGCGGTGTGCGGACAGTGCGACCTGTGCGGCGGAGAGCTGCGGCGGGGAGAGCGATACTACCGGATCAGCGGTGAGAACGTGTGCAGGGGCTGCCTGGCAGATTTCGCGGCGCAGATACTGGCGGCGTATAAGGTGGTCGGAGGTGAGGCGGATGCATAAGACGGCGGCACCCTGGGAGGAACTGCGGGAGAAGTACGAGGCGGGCGGATATACCTATATGCAGCTGGCGAAGGAATACGGCGTTTCGGTGCAGACCGTGGGGCGGCACGCGCGGAAGGAGAACTGGGTCAGCGGGTGCCGGAACGAGAGACGGCGCAGGGCGGAGAGCAGGGATTGCCTGCTGGAAATGACGCGGGCGCTGATGCGGGGCGCGAAGCGGGCGGCCGAGGAGGCGGAAAAAGGTGAGGCGTGCACCAAGGAGCTGAAGGAGCTGGCGGGGATATTGCAGACGCTGGCGGGGCTGGAGAAGGAGCTGGGCGGCGGGACCGCGGTGCAGACAGTGCAGGTGCTGATGGGAGAGGAGGTACGGGCGCTGAGCGAGTAAGCGCGGAGAGAGAAGAGAGACAAGGGGGAGAGAACATGGAGGATATATACATCGGGACGCCGAACGCAAAGCAGGACGAATTTCTGCGGTGCAAAAAGAAGTACGTTGCTTTCGGCGGGGCACGGGGCGGCGGGAAAAGCTGGGCGGTGCGGTGCAAGGCCAAGCTGCTGGCGCAGCGGTATCCGGGGATACGGATGCTGCTGGTGCGGCGGACCATGCCGGAGATCGAGGCAAACCATTTGGAGACGCTGCGGCTGGAGCTGGCGGGGACGGCCGTATACCGGGCGGAGGAGAGACGGTTCGTGTTCGGGAACGGGAGCGTATTGCAGTTCGGATACTGCGCCTGCGACCGGGACGCGGATCGCTATCAGGGCGCGGAGTACGACGTGATCTTTTTCGACGAGGCCACGCAGCTGAAGGAGCAGTGGATGCGGAAGCTGGCGGCGTGCGTGCGCGGCGTGAACGGATTTCCCAAGCGCATTTACTACACGTGCAACCCGGGCGGGCCGGGGCATGGGTATATCAAGCGGCTGTTTATCGACCGGCGGTATGAGCCGGGGGAGAACGGGGGCGAGTACGCGTTCATACCGGCGCGGGTGACGGACAATGGGGCGCTGCTGGCGCGGCAGCCGGAGTATATACGGCAGCTGGAGGCGCTGCCGCCGAAGCTGCGGGCGGCGTGGCTGGAGGGGCGGTGGGACGTGCTGGCGGGACAGGTGTTCCAGGAGTTCACGGACGACCCGGCGCACTACGCGGACCGGCGGTGGACGCACGTGATCCGGCCCTTTGACATCCCGCGGGAGTGGAACGTGTACCGAAGCTACGACTTCGGTTACGCCAAGCCCTTTTCCTGCGGCTGGTGGGCGGTGGACTTCGACGGGTGCGTGTACCGGATATTGGAGCTGTACGGCTGCACGGGAACGCCGGACGAGGGCGTGCTGTGGACGCCGGAGCGGCAGTTCGCGGAGATACGGCGGATGGAGGACGAGCACCCATATCTGCGGGGACGGACCATACGGGGGGTGGCGGACCCGGCCATCTGGGACGCGAGCCGGGGCGAGAGTATTTATGAGACGGCGCTGAAGCACCGGCTGTTCTTTGAAAAGGGGGACAACCGGCGGATACCGGGGTGGATGCAGCTGCACTACCGGATGAGCTTTGACGGGGAGGGGTACCCCATGCTGTATGTGTTCGAAAACTGCCGGGCGTTCATACGGACGGTACCGGGGCTGTCGTACAGCACCACGGCGCCGGAGGATGTGGACACGGGACAGGAGGACCACGCGGCGGACGAGAGCCGGTATTTCTGCATGATGCGGCCCATCGCGCCCCGGGAGAGGACGGAGATACGGCGGGAGCCGTGAGAAACCGGGGAGGGGCTGCGCCCCCCCCGGTCCAAATTCCGCAGACGACGAAAATGCGAAATTTTACACAAAAGGGCTGGACAAATTATGCAGCTGTGCTATAATCTGATTATCCGCAGAGGTACCTCTGCTTTGGCGTTTTAAGCTTGTTAAAACGAAGTGTCCTGCGGAAATCTAAAAAACCCGGGGTAAGAAAAATGAAAAAGATATTGGCAACCATTTTGGCGCTGGTGTTGGCGCTGGGACTGTGCAGCGTGAGCTGGGCGGATGGCACAGATTTGCCGCCAGCAGATGCAAACGGCGTTATTACGCTGACTGATGATGTGGTATTGGCGGCTGGAAAGGAAATCAACAAAGCAGGAATGACCCAAGTTACAAAAATTGACTTGGGTGGTCATAAGCTTAGCCGTGCAGGCGGGCTTGTGTTGGACATCTATGGTGACGTGACGATTACAAACGGCACCATTGAGATGACGGGTGCAGAGGGCGGAAGCGCGATTTGGATCAATAATGGTGCCAAGGTCACGATTGACAATAGTGTGAAGGTAAGCGCAACAAACAGCGTAAATAATGAGACAAGTTTTGCCATTGCATTTGACAAGAGCTGCAATGGCGCGGCCCTGACTTTCAACGGAGCAATTGCTGGCGAAAATGGCGTAACTATCAACGGAATCATTACTGAGAATACCAACAAGATTTCCGTAAATGGCACGATTGATGTCACCGAACTTGCGCTGTATCTTGCGGGCAATGGAACTACTGACATCAACAACGGCGCTTCTCTTAAGGGTGACGTTGGTGTGGAGATTCGCGCTGGTGTATTGAATATTAACGGCGGTACGATTACTTCTACGGGTGCGCATTATAATGTGACGAGCAATCCCGGTGGTGCAACGACGACTGGCGCGGCCTTGGCGGTGGCGGAACATACAACGAATCAGGGAGTTACGGTTAATATCAACGGTGGTACAATTACCAACGTAGCTGGCGGAAAGGCAATAAGTGTGGCTAATCCGGAAGAAAAAGAGGAGGCAAAAGGCGCAAATGTCTCTGTTAATGGTGGTACGATTAGCGGCGACGTCAAGGTTGGCGAAAACGTGAAGTCTACTGTTGAAGGAAAAGAGCCTTTGACGGTTTCCGGTGACTATAATATGACTAAGGATTCCGAAGGCAACTACACCATTGCAAAGAAGCCCACCTCCTATTACTACTATTCCCCCAGCACCACCACCCCCGATACCACCACCAAGGGTTCTCCCAAGACCTTTGACGCGGGCGTGGGTATCTACGCGGTGACGGCGGTGCTGTCCGTGACCGGCATGGCGTGGACCGCTAAAAGCGGCACTAAGAGCAAATAAAAAGAAAGCCCTTACGGGCTTTCTTTTTTTGCGCTTTTTTGGGGAAGGCTGGGACAAAAATTTTGGGGCGTTGCACGTTTGCGGGCAACTTTCGGGCTGGGCGGGGCAGGGACAGAACATGAAAGGGAGGTGCTCGGATGGAGCAGGAGACAAGGACCGCGCGGGACGCCGGTGCTCCGGTGAAGATCGGGGCGGAGGCGGTACGGGCCGCGGCGGAGGTGCTGCGGCGCTATCGCGCGGGCAAGCAAAATCTGGACAGGCGCATCATCGACAACGAGCAGTTCTGGAAGCTGCGGCACTGGGAGCAGATGGAGAAGGCGGGCGAGGGCGGCAATCCGGAGGACGTGCGGCCGGCCAGCGGCTGGCTGGTGAACTGCATCCTCAGCAAGCACGCGGACGCCATGGACTGCTATCCGGAGCCGACGGTGCTACCCCGGGAGCCGGGAGACCGGCAGGAGGCAGAGACGCTGAGCCGTATCCTGCCGGTGCTGCTGAAAAACGACCGGTTCAGGCGGACGTATTCCAAGGCGTGGTGGGACAAGCTGAAGTCCGGGTGCGCCGTGTACGGCGTGTTCTGGGACAACGAAAAGCTGCACGGGCTGGGCGACGTGAGCATCCGCAGCATGGACGTGCTGAACCTGTTTTGGGAGCCGGGGGTCACGGACATACAGGAGTCGGAGCACTTTTTCTGCACGGAGCTGGTGCCCAACAACCATCTGGTGCGGAGGTGGCCGGAGCTGGAGGGGAAGCTGGGGCGCGGCGGCGCGCAGGTGAGCCGGTATCTGTTCGACGACAAGGTGGACACGTCGGAGCAGTCGCTGGTGGTGGACTGGTACTACCACACGGAGCGTGAGGGACGGCAGGTGCTGCAGTACTGCAAGTTCGTGGGGGAGAATGTGCTGTATGCCACGGAGAACGACCCGGAGATGGCGGCGCGGGGCTGGTACGACCACGGGAAGTACCCGTTCGTGTTCGACACGCTGTTTCCCGAGGAGGGGACGCCCTGCGGGTATGGGTATGTGGATCTGTGCAAGTCGGCGCAGAAGCAGATCGACCTGATGAACCAGGCTATTCTGAAAAACACGCTGGCGGCGGCGACGCCGCGGTTTTTCATCCGGGCGGACGGCGCGGTGAACGAGAACGAGTATGCCGACTGGACGAGGCCCTTCGTGCACACCAACGGGAACCTGGGTGCGGACTCCATCGCGCCGATCCGGGTGCCGGCGCTGGACAGCGTGTATGTGGCGGTGCTGCAGAACAAGATCGCGGAGATGAAGGAGACGGCGGGCAACCGGGACGTGATGAGCGGCGGCACCGCCGGCGGCGTGACGGCGGCCACGGCTATTGCGGCTTTGCAGGAGGCGGGCGGCAAGCTGTCGCGGAACATGATCGACGACGGGTATGAGGCGTTTTCACAGGTGGTGACGCTGTGCATCGAGCTGATCCGGCAGTTTTACGACGTGCCGCGGCAGTTCCGGCTGCTGGGCCGGGACGGCGGGGCGTTCGTCGCCTACGGCAACGGGGGCCTGCGGCCCAGGGCGCTGCTGACCGGGGGCTATCGCGTGCCGGAGTTCGACCTGGAGGTGATGGCACAGGACGAGACGCCGTACCAGACCATGGAGTACAACCAGTTGGCGCTGCAGCTGTTCCAGATGGGGTTCTTCCGCAGCGATATGGCGGAGCAGGCGCTGCGGTGCCTGGAGCTGATGCAGTTCCGCAGCAAGGACACGCTGGCGGAGGTCATCCGGCAGGGACAAGAAGGAGACGGACCAGAAGGCGTGGCTGACGGAGGCGCTGCGGCGGGCGGTGACGCTGCTGGACAAGAGCCAGGGGACCCATCTGGCGGAGGCGCTGGAACGAGAGCTGGAGAAGCGGGAGAGCAGCGGCGGAAAGGCGGCGGCGCCCCGAAGCAGCGACGCGGTGACGCGGCAGCGGCAGGCCACGCGGCAGGCGGTACGGCCCAGATGATACGGGCCAGCTGCGGCGGCGCGCACCTTACGGTGCGGGGCCACGCTGGGTACGGGGAGTACGGGAAGGACATCGTATGCGCGGCGGCGTCCGCGCTGGTGTACGCGCTGGCGGGGAGATTGCGGGAGACAGGGCGGCTGGAACGGTTCCAAAGCGCGCCGGGATACGCGGAGATCGCGGGGACAGGGGACTGTGCCCGGGAGTTCGCGTTGGTGCGGTGCGGGCTGGCGCTGCTGGCGCAGCAATACCCCGGCAGGGTGGAAGTTGGGTCGTGACCTACCACGGGGAGGAGAGTTCGGATGGACGAACTGGAAAAGACGGCGCAGGAGACTGCGGAGGAGACGGGCGGAATGGCTCCCGACGCCGGGGAGCAGCAGGTACCTGCCGGGGAACAGGGGGTACCTGGCGGGGAAGAGGACTTCGAGACGCTGATACGTGGCCGGTACAAGGGAGAATTCGACGCACGGGTGCGGCGGATACTGGACGGGCGGCTGCGGGGACTGCGGCAGGAGAACGAGAGGCTGCGGGAGATGGCGGCCGCGGCGGAGACGGCGCGGCAGCGGGAGCAGGAGGCGCAGCTACAGGCCGCGATGGAATTCGCGGTGATCCGGGCGCGGCAGCAGATGGCCCAGGCCATCGCCAGCGGCGGAAGCCGCGTGGCGGAGAACGGCGGACGGCGCAGGAGCGTCAGCCGCTGGGACCCGAGGGGGCTCAGCGGGGCGGAGCTGGCGGCGATACGGAAGAGAGTACAGGATGGAGAAAAGATCAGATTTTAGAAAGGGAGAGAAAACATGGAGATGAATTTGCAGATGTTTGCGGAGAACACCCAGACCACGGCAGGCCTGAGCGCGGAGATGAAGACCTATTACGGCATGGAGCTGCTGGAGAACGCGAAGCCCCAGCTGGTGCACAACCAGTTCGCGGCCACAAAGGGCCTGCCTGCCGGCGGCGGCAAGACCGTGGAGTGGCGTAAGTTCGGCGCCTTTGACAAGGCGCTGAAGCCCCTGACCGAGGGCGTGACGCCTGACGGCAGCGGTATCTCCGTCAGCTACATCACCAAGGAGCTGGCGCAGTACGGTGATTACACCACCGTGTCGGATATGCTGGACCTGACGGCCATCGACGACGTGGTGCTGGAGATCACCGACCGCCACGGCAGCAACATGGGCCTGACGCTGGACACGGTGACCCGAAACGAGATCCAGCAGGGCAAGCAGGTGATCTACGCGCCCAAGATCGGCAGCGACGGCACCAAGACCGACGTGACCAGCCGCATGACGCTGGACAAGGACTGCCGCATGACCAGCGAGCTGGTGGCCAAGGCGGCGACCCAGCTGAAGAAGATGAACGCGCCCACCTTTGACGGCAAGTATGTGTGCATCATCCACCCCAGCGTGGCCTTTGACCTGCGCCAGGACGAGGCGTGGATTGCCGCCCACCAGTATGCCGGGGCTACGGAGCTGTTCTCCGGCGAGATCGGTGAGCTGCACGGCGTGCGCTTCGTGGAGACCACGGAGGCGAAGATCTATCGCGGCGAGGATCTGGCCGCCGACAGCCGCACGCTGAAGGTGAACGGCAACGTTATGGCCAGCACCGACGTGACCTTCAACGGCGGCACCGTGGCCGCCGGCGCGCTGGCGGGCCGCTATGTGGTGCTGGGCGGCACCCGCTGCCAGGTGGTGAGCAACACCGACGCGAAGCTGGTGCTGGACAAGACCGTCACTGTGGGCGACAAGGAGGTCATCTACCCCGGCGAAGGCGGCAAGCAGGGCTGCGCCGTGTACGGCTGCCTGTTCCTGGGCAAGGGCGCCTATGGCGTGGTGGACCTGAGCGAGGGCACGGAGGTCATCGTGAAGCCCCGCGGCAGCTCTGGTACCGCCGACCCGCTGGACCAGCGCTCCAGCGTGGGCTGGAAGGGCGTACACGCCGCGGCTATCCTGTACGACGAGTACATGGTGCGCGTGGAGTGCGGCAGCAGCTATTCGGACGAGGACAAGGCGAACTGAGGGAGCGTGAAGCAGGGGCGGACGGGTCGTCCGCCCCTGCGGGAAAATGCCGCCGTCAGCGCGGCCACGCCGCGCTGACGGGACGTCGAGGCCACCGCCCCCTGCGGAACGCGGGCGGACGGCGGGCGAGGTCTTACATGAGGAAAGGAGAAGGGCGAGATGGAAGGAAAAAATGACAACGGTGCTGCTGCCCAGAGGCAGAAAGCAGGAGGAGAATTTTGTCATCGTGTCCGTCAACGGACGCAGCTGGAAGATCATGCGCGGCGTGGAGGTGCGTGTGCCGGTGTGCGTGGCGGAGGTGCTGGAAAACGCCGCCATGATGGCGGAGGCGGCCCGGCGCTATGTGGACGAGAGAGCGTCCTGAGGTGACGGCCATGGCAAGGACGACGGCAAAACAGGTGCTGGACCGGGTGGACGCGCTGCTGCCCAATGGGTATGCGCGCGCGGAGAAGCTGCGGTGGCTGGCCCAGGCGGAGGGCTTTGTGCGGCGGGAGCTGTGCCGGGAGACGGGGGAACTGCCGGCGCTGACCGAGGTAACAGAACTGACGGCGGAGCCGCCCTTTGACGAACTGTACCGGCACTATGTGGAGGCGCAGGTGCACTATGCCAACGGGGAGACGGCGCGGTACAACAGCGCGGCGGGCCTGTGGAACAACGCGTTTCTGACCTATCGGGACTACCGGGCCAGGACGGCGGCGCCGGAGGGCGGCGCGTCGGCGCTGCGGCTGTGCTGAAAGGGGGCGGCGGAGATGTATTTTCCCAAGCTGAAGGCGGCGGCGCAGCAGCGGGCAGGCGTAGAGCAGTTCGGGGGACTGGATCGCCGTCCGGGCAGCGGCGCGGGGAGTCTGGAGCAGATGGAGAACCTGTGGAGCAGCGGGTATCCGGCGCTGGAGACGCGGCCCCTGCGGCGGACGGTGACGCAGCTGGCGAAGCCCAACGGCATGACGGAGAAGGACGGATTGTTCTGGGTGGACGGCACGGCGCTGTATGTGAACGGCGCGAAAACGGGGTTGGTGCTGACGGACAGCCGGAAGCAGTTGGTGAGCATGGGGGCGTATCTGCTGATCTTTCCGGACAAGAAGTACATCAATACCCAGGATCTGACGGATTTCGGGAGCATGGAGAACGTGCGGGCCACCACGGGAGAGGTGACGTTCACCCTGTGCGACGGGACGGGGGAGAGCCTGGGCAGCTACGCGGCGGGCACGGAGGCGCCCCAGGAGCCGCAGACAGGGGATCTGTGGCTGGACACGGAGCGACCGGAGAGCGTGATGCGGCGGTATGACGGCGGCGCGTGGACGGTGCTGGCGGAGGTGTACACAAAGATCGCCGCCGTGGGCGTGGGACTGGGCTTCCGCGCCGGGGACGGCGTGACGGTGGCAGGCTGCGGCGCGGCGGAGCTGAACGGCCTGCACATATTGCAGGCGGCGGAGGACGACTGGGTGCTGGTGCCAGCGCTGTGCCGGACGCTGGACAGCCAGACGGCTGCGGTGACGGTGATGCGGCTGATGCCGGAGATGGACTTTGTGGTGGAGCAGGGCAACCGGCTGTGGGGGTGCAAGTACGGCATCGTGGATGGACAGGCGGTGAACGAGATATACGCCTGCGCGCTGGGAGATTTCCGCAACTGGAACAGCTTTGCGGGGCTGAGCACCGACAGCTACGCCGCCGCCAGAGGCTCGGACGGACCCTTTACCGGGGCGGCGGCCTGCATGGGCGGCGTGGTGTTCTTCAAGGAGAGCTGCATGGAGCGTATCTATCCGGCGGCGGGCGGCGGGCACCAGATCGTGACGGTGCCGTGCAGCGGCGTGCGGAAGGGTGCGGAGAGGACCGTGGCCGTGGCGGACGGCGTGGTGTACTATCTGGGGAACGACGGGGTGTACGCCTTTGACGGAAGTATGCCGGTGTGCGTATCCCGGGCGCTGGGCGACAAGCGGTATACCGGCGGCGTGGCCGGCGGGGAAAGCGGCCGGTACTGGCTGTCCGTCGTGGACGCGGCGGGAGAGACGGAGCTGCTGGTGTACGACACGCAGAAGCGGCTGTGGCACCGACAGGACGATACGGCGGCGGTGGCCTTCGCCCGGTGGAACGGGGAGATGACAGTACTGTGCAGCGACGGACGGCTGCTGGATACAAGCGGTACATTGGGAACGGCGGAGACGGGGTTCTCCTGGAGCGCCGAAAGCGGCGACCTGGGACTGTACACGCCGGAGCACAAGTATCTCTCGCGGCTGGAGCTGCGGCTGAAGACGGCGGCCGGGAGCACAGTGAAGGCGTATGTCTGCTATGACGGGGACAACGTCTGGGAACAAGTGGGCGGTGTATCCGGCGAGGTGGGGCAGACCCGCGGCGCGGTGCTGCAGGTGCGGCCCCGGCGGTGCGGACACCTGCGGCTGAAGCTGGCCGGGGACGGACCGTGCCGGGTGTACAGCGCGGCAGCGGTGTATGAGAAGGGAAGTGACGGGCCATGAGCGTGCTTGCCCTGCCGATGGCACCGGCGGGATCGGTGCAGGAGCAGGTGACGCAGCAGTATGCGTATCTGGTGCAGATGGTCCAGCAGCTCAACCTGGCGCTGGGACAGCTGGAGGCGCTGGGCGGCGGGGCCGGAGAGGCCTCCGCCCGGCGGCAGGCCAACGGGCGCTTGGGCACGGCGGCATCGGAGACGGCGGACGGGCAGTATGAGACGCTGCGGAGCATGATCCTGAAGACGGCGGACCAGGTACAGAAGACCACGGCGGCATTGACGGCGAAGCTGGAGGAGGAATATGTGGCGAGCTCGGACTTCGGCAGCTATGTGGCGAAGCTCAGCGCCCAGCTGGAGGCGGCACCGGAGGCGGTGACGCAGTATTACAGCTTTTTCTCCGACCTGCAGGCCAACGTGGAGAAGGTGGACGCGGCCTTCGCGCACTATAAGCTGGACACGGAGGGGTATATCCGCACGGGTATCGTGTACTACGACGGGGCCGCGCCGGTGTACGGCGTGGCTGTGGGACAGGACCTGACGTGCAGAGAGGTGGACGGCGAAAAGGTGGTGGAGCAGAACAACTTTCGCGCGGTGTTCACCGCCACGCGGCTGTCCTTCTGGCAGGACGCCACGGAGGTGGCCTATGTGTCCAACAACCGGCTGTACATCACGAACATTACGGTGCTGGGCGGTATCGATGTAGGGCAGTGGAGCATGGAGGCGGCGGAGGGCGGACTGGCCTTCCGGTGGATCGGAGGGTGAGTGTGTGAGCTATACGGCGTTGGACAGCATCCAGTGGGGCGGCGTGCCGAAGATCGGTGTCAGCTTCGGCTATGACAGCCGGCGCAGCGGCAGCGCGATGCAGTACAGGATATATGTGACGGTGGCGCCGCTGACAGGGGCATCGTATTTTGGGTACCCTATCTATCTGTCGGTGACGGTGGACGGCGGAAGTGTGTGCAGCGGGCATACGCTGAAGGCGGCATCGCCCAGCCGGTGGAGCAGCGCGATCGAGTACGACAGCGGCTGGGTAACAGCGGCAGGAGCAGTGGGCACCGCGCCGCTGGGGATACGGCTGTACAGCGGCTCCGGGTCTGCCAGAGACGACAGCTACGGCTATGCGCTGCCGGTGGAGCGCGTGGAGGACATTGGAGATTTCTCACTGACGGCGGGGGACGCGGTGATCGGACAGACGGGGACGCTGACGCTGACGCGGCCCGGGTATGGGTATAGCTTTACGTTCAGCTATGTGCTGGGGGCGGCCTCCGGAACGCTGAGCAGCGGCGCGCTGCGGACGGTGAGCAGCAGCGCGGGGCGCGTGGTGTACCAGTGGACGGTGCCGGAGTCGCTGGCCGGGGAGCTGCCGGAGACAACGCACGGCACCGGGATGGTGACGGTGAAGGTGTACAGCGGCGGTACGCCGGTGGGGAGCCTGAGCGCGGCGTTCACGGCGTATGTGCCGGAGACCATGCGGCCCACGGCGGCGCTGACCACGGAGGTGGTAAACGACGGTACGGCAGCGGAGAGCTGGGGGCTGTGTGTGCAGGGCGTCAGCCGGATACGGTACGCGGCGACGGCGGCGGCACAGGGCGGCGCGTCCGTGCGGTCGGTGCAGTTCCGCTTTGCGGGGCAGGAGCTGACCGGCACTGCCGGGACGACGGCGGTCATCGGCATCAGCGGGACGCTGCGGCCCACGGTCACGGTGACGGACAGCCGGGGACGGTCGGCGACGGCGACAGGCGAGGCGGTGACGGTGGCGGCGTACTATCCGCCGGCCATTACAGCGTCCATGGCGGCGCGGTGCGCCGCGGACGGCACAGAGAAGGATGACGGGGCGTATCTGAAGGTGAAGTGCGCGGCACAGTGCGCCGATGTGCAGGGGCACAATACGGTGGTCCTGCGGGCGCGCTTCCGACCTATGGGCGGCGCGTGGAACGGCTATACAGCGCTGCTGCCGGGGGCGGAGCAGCTGCTGGGCGGCGGGCTGGACGGCGGGACCTCCTATGAGGTGGAGCTGAGCGCGGAGGACACGGTGGGCAACGTGCGGGTGGTGCGGTATACGGCGGCCACCAGCCGGGTGACGCTGCATCTGCGCGCCGGCGGAATGGGCGCGGCCTTCGGCAAATATGCGGAGCAGGAGGCGCTGGAGTGCGTGTGGCCGGCGGTGTTTTACGGGGATGTGGCGGTATCCGGTGCGCTGACGGTGAACGGACAGACAGTGGAGGCGATGCTGTTTCCGGTGGGCAGCGTGCGCCTGACAGACAGCCCTGCGGCGCCGGAGACACCGGCAGGTGCGGTATGGGAGAGCGTGGAGACAGGCATCGCCGGTGTGTATGGCTGGCGGCGCACGACATGACGAGGAGGAGAGAGGCATGGCATCGACGTATACGATGGTGGCATACGGTTCACAGGGCAGCGCGGTGCGGCAGCTGCAGAATGAATTGAACAAGCGGGGGTATAGTCTGGACCAGGATGGTATCTTCGGCAAGAAGACGAGAGCCGCGGTGCGGGACTATCAGAAGAAGAACGGACTGACGATGGTGGACGGCATTGCCGGCGACGAGACGTGGGGGAGCCTGCTGTCCGCGCCTACGGCGGCGGAGCAGGCGGCGCAGGCCGCCGCAGCAGCAGAGGCGGCGGCACCCAGGGCGGAGGTCACGGCGGGCACGGCGCGGCGTCTGCAGGAGCTGGAGAGGGGCTATACGCCGTCGGACGAGGTGACGGCGGCGCAGGCCTACCGGGACAGCGTGGCGGCGTTGGAGCCGGAGGCGTACTGGTCCCGGTTCGAGGAACGCCTGCAGACCCTGTATGACCAGATCGCGGGGCGTGAGGCCTTTGACTACGATCCGGAGGAGGACGAGTCGTACCAGCGGTATGCCAGACTGTATGCCGCCCGCGGCGCGGCGGCCATGGAGGACACGCTGGGCAAGGCGGCGGCCCTGACCGGCGGGTATGCCTCCAGCTACGCCCAGAGCGCGGGGCAGCAGGCGTACAACGGCTATTTGCAGGAGCTGGCAGCGCTGGTGCCGGAGCTGCGGCAGGCGGCGCTGGCGGAGTATCAGCAGGAGGGCAAGGCACTGCAGAACCAGTATAGTATGCTGGACGCGCAGGAAAAGGCGGACTATGACCGCTGGCAGGAGGCGCGTGGCGACTGGCAGAAGCAGCTGGAGGCGGCTCAGGCGGCGTATGAGGACGCGGGCAGTCAGGACCAGAAGCTGTATCAGACGCTGCTGGCACATTTTTCCGACAAAGCGGAGCAGGAGAGGAAACTTTCCGCCTCCGGCGTCCGTCTTACAGATAGTGGAGATACCGGCAGCAGGGGCGAGAGCCTGAGCTCTACGGCGGCGGAGAGCCTGCAGCGGGCCGTGGGGAACTATCTGAAGCGGGGCAACGGCGATCTGGCCCAGGCACTGGCGGCGCAGTATACGGCCCGCATGACACCGGCGCAGCGGCAGCGGTTCGAGAAGCTGCTGGGCCAGTACGGCATGACGCTGGCATAAGGGTCGGATAGGGGAAAAGTGCTTGCAATCAGGGGCACTGTATGGTATCATATCAAAGTATATTGCGATGCGGCGGACACGCCGCAGCGGCTCGAGAGGAAGAGAGGAGCCGCGGGAAGGAGCAGCAATGGAGAAGATGAAGAAGCACTTTTTACGCCGAATGGCGCTTGTGATGGCGCTGCTGACACTGGGCTCTGCCGTGCTGGTGGGCTGCGGCGAGCAGAAGGAACCGGAACCGGACCCCAAGGATGAGGTCATCGTGGAGCCGGAGCCCATCCAGCTGCCGGACGGCGTCAGCTTCGATGAGAAGAAGTACCCGGACGTGTTCGGGTTCATCCAGATCCCCAACGCCACCCAGTGCGCCATCAGCAAGGGCCACTATCTGGCGCAGAGTCCCAAGTCCACTAAGAGCAGCACCGGGTATGACGACGATTACTACCTGCAGCGCGATTTGGACGGCAAGACCAACAAGGCCGGCTCGCTGTACATCCAGGCGTACTACAACAAGTCTGACCTCAGCGACCCCATGACGGTGATCTACGGCCACAACATGGCCAACCGGACCATGTTCGGCGGTTTGCAGAGCTACGGCGAGACGCTGAAGTTCGACGACAACGCCGTGATGTACATCTATCAGCCGGGCCGTCAGCTGACCTATAAGTTCTTCGCATGCATCCCCTATGATACCAGCCACATCCTGTACTACCACGACTTCAAGGACGAGAAGGTGTTTAACGCATTCTTTGAGGCGCTGGGCAAGGCGGCCAGCGATCCTAAGTACAAGAGCGACACCAACCAGAACGCCTTTTACAGCGCCGAGGGCTGCGTGAACGTGGACAAGACCAACCTGCCCCAGGCGGGCGACAAGGTGGTGGTGCTGTCCGTGTGCAAGAACGGCGACGATCATCACCGCTATCTGCTGATGGCAAAGCTGGTGGAGGACTCCGCCGCGCCCATCACCATGACCCGCGGTGAGGCCGAGGCTGCCGGTATCCCGGCGGACCGCATCCAGGACAAGGCAGCGGCAGACGCCGCGGCCGCTGCCGCGAATGTCTCCGCGGTGGAGGATGCTGCCGCCAATAAGACCGACACTGCCAGCAAGACGGATACGGCCAAGACGGAGCACAAAGGGCTGAGTCGGACCTAAAAACAAAAACCTCCCGGACTGTGTGGTCCGGGAGGTTTTTCGGTATGCTTTCAGAGGGCGCCGCCGTCGGTCTGCGTCAGCAGATCGGCCAGGGAGACGCTGTCCAGATAGTCGTTGATGATGGTGTCCAGCTTTTCCCACATGGGGAGCGTGGTGCAGTGACCGGCACGGGGGCAGGTGTTCTCGTCGCCCTCCAGGCAGGTGACGGGGGCCAGAGAACCCTCGGTGAGGCGGAGGATCTGGCCTACGGAATAGTCGGCGGCGGGGCGGTTCAGGCGGTAGCCGCCGCCCTTGCCACGAAGGCCGTCCACCAGGCCGGCCTTGGACAGCACGGAGATGATGCTCTCCAGATATTTTTCAGAGATGCCCTGCCGTTCGGCAATGGCGGGCAGGGGGGAGATAGGCGGCGCTGTCGTCCTGAGCCAGCTCCAGCATGACCCGGAGGGCGTAACGGCCTTTGGTAGATACGAGCATGGGAAGACCTCCCTTATGTTAGTAAACATAGTATAGCACTATGTTTATGCGATTGCAAGGGGAAAACGCTCACATATAGTGGTACTTATTCCGCTTGAGCACCAGAAAGACGCCGGAGATGATAAAGGCAAAGATTTCGGCGGCGGTGATGGCCCACCAGATACCGTCCACGCCCAGAAGTATGGGCAGGATGACGACGGAGCCGGCTTGGAACACAAGCGTTCGCAGGAAGGAGATGGCAGCGGAGACGGCACCGTTGTTCAGGGCGGTGAAGAAGCCGGAGGCAAAGATGTTGAAGCCTGCCAGTAGGAACGACCAGCAGAACAGCCGGAAGGCATGGGTGGTCAGAGCGTAGAGGCTGGCATCGTAGCCCACAAACAGCCGGGACAAGGGGGCGGCCAGCACACGGGCCAGGACCGTCAGGGTCACGCCGCCGATGGCCATCAGCAGGGCGCTTTTCCGCAGGAGGTTTTTCAGCTCACTGTGGTGCTGCGCGCCGTAGTGGAAGCCGACGATCGGCGCGCAGCCGATGGAATAGCCGATATAGATGGCAACGAAGACAAACTGGACGTACATCAAAACGCCGTAGGCCGATACGCCGTCCTCGCCGATCAGGCGCATGAGCTGGAAATTGTAGAGCATACCTACCAGGGAGGACGAGATGTTGCTCATCAGCTCGGATGAGCCGTTGCCGCAGGATTGGAGAATGGGGCGCAGACGCAGGGCGGCGGGCCGCAGGCGCAGCAGGCTGGTGTTGGGCCGCAGGAAGTAGATCAGGGGCAGTACGCCGCCCACACACTGGCTCAGACCGGTGGCGATGGCCGCGCCGGCCACACCCCAGTTAAAAACGGCGATGAAGAGCGCGTCCAGCACCATGTTGGTGATGCCGGCGGCCACGGTGACGAAAAGGCCCAGGCGGGGCTTTTCGGCGGCGATGAAGAAGCTCTGGAACACATTTTGCAGCATGAAGGCGAAGGTGAAGCCGGTGACGATGCGGCCGTAGAGGACGCAGTCGGCCATCATGGCGTCAGACGCGCCCAGTAGACGGGACACGGCGGGCATGGTGAGGATGCCCACGGCGGACAGCACTGCGCCAAACAGCAGTGTGAACAGTACCAGCATGGAGAAGGTGCGGTGGGCCTCCTCCTGCTTGCCCTCGCCCAGCAGCTTGGACACCAGGGCGGTGCCGCCGGTGCCGATCATAAAGCCCATGCCGCCCAGGATCATCACGAAGGGCATGACCAGGTTTACGGCGGCAAAGGGCGTTTTACCCACGAAATTGGAGACGAACAGACCATCCACCACGCCGTAGATGGACGTGAAGACCATCATGCAGATGGAGGGAAGCGTGAAGCGCAGCAGCTTGCCATACGTGAAATGGTCGGAGAGACGGATGGATTGCTTTGCCATGGGGGCCTCCTATCGAAAAAAGTAGCTCCATCATAAAGATGGAGCTAAATCATCCCGCCAAAGGCGGAGTTTGAACTTGGTGACCCGTACCGGATTCGAACCGATGTTAAAGGCGTGAGAGGCCTCTGTCTTAACCACTTGACCAACGGGCCGTATAGAAAATCACCGGCGGTCGGGTCGGTGATTTGCTATTGCTGGTACACCTTCAGGGACTCGAACCCTGGACACCCTGATTAAGAGTCAGGTGCTCTACCAACTGAGCTAAAGGTGCATATCCTGTTAACGGTGTTATTATAGTCGATGTGCACCGATATTGCAAGCTTTTTTTGCGAAAAGAACAGGATTTCTTTGAAATCAGGGAGAGAGCCGGAAAAGCGGGGGCTTTTCCGGCTCTCTGCGGGAAAGGAAAGAAGAACTGTCAGTTTTTCCACTCCACATACAGCTCGCGGACGGCATTATCATCGGCGGGCTTGGCGGGGGCGGCAGGAGCGGGCGCGGCCTTGGGCGCGTCGCGTTTTTCAATGAACTTGGGCGCCACCTGGGGGAACAGCGCCAGGCTCAGCACATCCTCGTCGGACTTGGCCAGACTCTTGAACTCCTCGCGGTACTTCTCCAGCTCCGGCTCCAGCAAATCGGCGGGACGACAGGTGATGACATCCTCAGGGGCGATGCCCGCCTTGGCGCGGACCTCCTCGTTGACCTCGCCGGGCAGCTTGCCGTATTCGCCCTTGAGCATGGCGCGGGACTCCTTGGGGAATGTCTTGTAGCGCTCACCCATGATGACGTTCATCACAGCCTGGGTGCCCACGATTTGAGAGGAGGGCGTCACCAGGGGCGGATAGCCAAAGTCCTTACGGACTCGGGGGATCTCTGCTAGTACGTCATAGTATTTATCCTCCTTGCCCGCCTGCTTGAGCTGGGAGATCAGGTTGGACAGCATTCCGCCGGGGACCTGATAGAGCAGGGTGTTGGT
>VOFB01000870.1_pt1 | contig 32001 bp, 37 predicted proteins | sample 5384141 | NCBI WGS metagenome assembly VOFB01 (sample SAMN12384721, study PRJNA508395) | human gut metagenome | isolation source: healthy gut A | host: Homo sapiens | reverse complement strand
ACTTTTTCTACTTCTACAGATGGCATATCTTTTTTCATTACAAATGCTACATCTTTTTTTTACATTTGGGAATTTAGAAATTTCCTTATATTTCATTTTTCCTACTCTTTTTGAAAGTAATTCATCTAAATTAATTTCCATTACATATACATCATCTTTTGTATAGTATATCTATTTTCATAACCTAAAAAGTTTAGTAATTCTTCTACTACTCCTTTTATAACATAAAAATCAACATTTGCACTGTTTCCAACTCCTAAATAATATTTTCCAGTCATTAATGCAACTATTTTTTGATTTTCTCCATATTCTTCTTGTTTTTTATAAAATCCTTTTCCTATTTCAAATATACATACATCCTTGTTTTCTCTTGCTTTATTGTATTCATATATTTTAACCATTGATGGAATTAAGCTATATCTTAGTGCATTTCTTTCTTCTGCTAATGGGTCTAATAATTTTACTACTTCAAAGTCATCTGTTGTATATTTTTTTGCTTCTTTATCACTTGTAAATATCATTGATAATGTTTCATTTAAACCAAGTGATACCATTTTGTTTCTTATTTCTCTTGTTTGTTTGTCATAGCTTCCTTGCTTTACTGGTAATACTGGCAACTTTCCTTCTATATTGTCTACTCCATATATACGTCCAACTTCTTCTATTAAATCTTCTTTTATTGATATGTCTAACCTTCTTCTTGGAACTGATACTATTGCTTTTTTGTCATCTGCTTCATAGCTAAATCCTAATTTGGTAAATACGTCTAAGATATCATTGTTAGAAATATTTGTTCCTAAAACATCTGTAATATTTTTAAATGTTATTTCTATTTTTTTATCTTCTTTTTGGCTTTGATCATATGTACACATTCCTTCTATTACTGTACCATTTGCATATTTTTCTAACAAATGGCAAGCTCTATTTATTGCCATATATGTTCTGTTTGAATCTAAGCCTTTTTCAAATCTGTTACTTGCTTCACTTCTTAATATTTTTTTTGCTGTTTTTCTTACTCTAACTCCATCAAATATTGCAGATTCTATTATTATATTTTTTGTTTGTGGTACAACTTCTGTTTCTAGTCCTCCCATAACTCCTGCTAATCCTATAGATTTTTCTTTAGTTGAAATTACTATGTCATTTTCATCTAATGTTCTTTCTATATTATCTAATGTAGTTAGTTTTTCTCCATTTTTTGCCATTCTAACTATTATTTCACTGTTTAGTTTATCTGCATCATAAAAATGCAATGGTTGGCCTAGTTCTAGCATTACATAATTGCTAATATCTACAACATTATTTATTGGTCTTATTCCACAAGCCATTAATCTATTTTTTATAAATGCTGGACTTTCTTTTATTTCTACATTTTCTACTTTTTTTTTGCTAAAAATACAGAGCAATTATTTGTTTGTATGTCTATATTAAATGTTTGATTTATATCTTTTCCAGTTTCTTTATAATTTATATCTACATCTTTTACTTTTTTATTATATATTGCCCCTAATTCATATGCCATTCCAAGCATGCTTAACAAGTCTCCACGATTTGCTGTTAATTCAAAGTCTATTACTTCATCATCAAATCCTAAGTATTTTATTGGATCTTCTCCAACAATTGCATCTTGACCTAATTCGCAAATTCCTTTTTTGTCTTCTTCTGTTAAAAATTTGTTATCTAGCCCTAATTCCGCAATTGAACACATCATTCCATTTGATTCTACCCCACGTATTGTTCCTTTTTTTATTGTTACATCATTTGGTAAATTTGCTCCAACTAATGCTACTATTACTTTTATTCCAGCTCTTGCATTTGGTGCACCACAAACAATTTGAAGTGTTTTATCTCCTACATCTACCATACATACATGTAAATGGTCTGAATCTGGATGTTCTTCACATGTTTTTATTTGTCCTATTACTAAATTTGTTGCATTTATAAACTTTTCTGCACTATCATATTCATTTCCTACTCTTGTCATATCTTGTGCTATCTTTTCTATACTTAAATTATCATCTAAATCTATATAATCTTTTACAAAATTTCTACTTAATATCATTTGTTTTTACACATCCTTTCTATCAAATTGTTTTAAAAATCTTACATCATTTGTGTATAAATAACGTACATCTGGAATTGCATATTTAAACATTGTTATTCTGTCTAGTCCAGGTCCAAAGGCAAATCCTCCCCACTCTTCTGGGTCATAGCCTCCCATTTTTAGTACATTTGGGTGCACCATTCCTGCCGCAAATACTTCTATCCATCCTGTTTTTTTACATAGTGAGCAACCTTTTCCTCCACATTTAAAGCATGTTACGTCTACTTCGTATGATGGTTCTGTAAATGGGAAATAACTTGGTCTAAAACGTAATTTTGAGTTTTCTCCTAACATTTTTTTCGCAAATATTTCTAATGTTCCTTTTAAATCTGCAAGTGATACATTTTTATCTTTTTTATCTATTACTAAACCTTCTACTTGCGCAAATTGTGGTGAATGTGTTGCGTCATCTTCCCTTCTATATGTTTTTCCTGGTCATATTATTCTTATTGGCTCTTTACCACCTTTTTGTTCCATTACTCTTGCTTGTGCTGATGAAGTTTGTGTTCTTAATAAATATTCGTTTGTTATGTAGAAACTATCTTGCATATCTCTTGCTGGGTGACCTTCTGGTAAATTTAGCTTTTTAAAACAGTATTCATCTGTTTCTAATTCTGGACCAGATACTACATCATACCCCATAGATACAAATAAGTCTTCTACTTCTTCTATTACCAAATTCATTGGATGTTTACTTCCTCTTACCATTTTTTTGCTTGGTAATGTTATGTCTATTCTTTCATTTTCTATTTTTTTATTTAGTTCTATTTTTTTAAATTCCTCTTCTTTTCTAGAAATTAGGTTTTCTATTTTTCCTCTTACTTCATTTACCAAGCTTCCTATTACTGGTCTTTCTTCTTCGGCCAATGTTCCCATTGTTCTTAATACTTGTGTTAGCTCACCTTTTTTTTTAGGGTATTTTACTTTTTAAGTCTTGTAATTGTTTTAAATCTTTTGCATTTTCAATTTCATTAATTGAATTTTCTTTAATTTGTTCAATTTGCTCTTTCATTAAATTCCTCTCCTTGTAATAATTTTGGATTTTAAGTTTCCATTAACTTTTTTACTTTGTTTAAATTTGCAATAAAACAAGCCAATTCTTCCATTACATAGGACGAATTGGCTTATTTCGTGGTACCACCTAATTTTATTAATTATTTTAATTAACCTCATTATAGTTTTAACGGTTCAACCGCTTCTTTCTACTTTGCTTTTCAAAAGAAGACCTAAAAAGTGAAATTTCTATATATTTGTATTTAAATAGCTCTCAGCTTTGCTATTTTCTCTGTAAAATACTTTTACTATATATACTTTGCTTTTTAATTGGCTTTTCTTATTATGTTTTATATGTTATCATATTTTATTTATTTTTTCAAGTTTTTTTACATACTTCCAAAAATAATTTCAATATTTTTTAATTGTTTTAAAATATAAGTTTGGTTAAATTTCATATCTAAGACTATTTTTCCTTTAGAATCTGTATTTTGTGTAACAACTGGCTCAAAAATATAAGAATAATCACTTGTATTTATTATATTAAAATCTGAATCATATCTATTAATACGCATTGTATAGTAATTTTTTTCTAATTTACTAATACCACTTTTTAAAGTAATTTGAAGTCCTGAACTATATATTTTATAACTTTCTATTTTATCATAATTTTCTTGGTCAGATTTTGCTGGTATAAAGTTATTTGATGTTTTATCATACACAAAACATATTTTAAATTTATCTAAATTTTCTGCTGTATTATTTTGTAATTTTAGATTATTTTCAAATACAAATGTGCTGCTTTGGCTATCTACGTTTTGGGATTTTACATTTTCTACTATGCTATTATCTAGTGTTGTATTTACTTCAAATTTTATATTTTCATTTTTTCGGTATTTGTTATTTGAGTTTTTCCGCCTATTCTTTGTATTGTTACTTTTTCTATTTTATAGTCATTTCCATAATCATATTTTATTTTAAAATAATCTCCCTCTATTTTTTCTTTTATTTTATCTTTCCAATCTTGGTCTTTTGTATCTACTATGGTTTCTACATTTTCCCCATCTATGTATTTTACCTCTATATCACCTATTTGTTTATACATATTTATTGATGGCAATATATTATTAATAATTTCACTTTTTAAAATATAGCCTCTTTTTTTTGTATATTTATGTGATTTAATAAATTTTCTTTTTTGCATCTTGTGCTATATTTTCTTTTTTTGTTTTATCAGAATTTGTAAAAAATCCTGCTTTATTGTTTAAAGACATTACTGCTTTTATATTTTCTATACTTACAGGAATTTCTTGCCATGTTGTTATTGCACATAATATTATAAATGCTCCTGAAAGTATTATTGCAGTGATTTTTGGGCTTTTTTCTTATTTTTAGTATTAAATATCATTATTAATAAAAGTATTATTGAATTAATGTTATTTGAATTATTAACAATATATTAAATATCGTTGCTTTTAATATGCTATTTGAATACCTCAAGCAATAATAAAATCCAATGCCTACTGTTAGTGCAATTATTGCAAGTATAATTGCTCTTTTATTTTCTTTTTATAAATTGACTGTATAAATAATTTTATATATTTAAAGATAATATATATATCTATTGCTAAAAAAATTATGTATATATAATCTACAATTTGTATTGATGATACTATTAATGGTACTTGTAAAATTTCTTTCCAAAACACTGCCAATAATATAGCTAAAGTTATAATAATGCTTATTATATTTATTATTATATTTTTCTTTTTAATCTCCAAATGCTCTTCCTCCTATTACTTTTCCTGTTTTTACATCAATATATACTGATACCCCATTTAGCATGTCATCTTCTCTTGTATACACATAACATTTTATCTTTTTAGTATTGTAAACTTTGTCTGTTTCATTTGCCTTTCTTGTAAAAAAGTTATTTGCATATACTTCTTGTGTTTCTATTGTTTGGCTATCTTTGCTATATTGTCCAACTATATTTTCAGCTTGTTTAAATGCTTTATTTGCTATTTCGTCTGCCTCATTTTGAGTTATGTTTTTATTTTCACTACTTGTATTTAAATATGTATTAAAATCTTTTACAAATATTTCTTCATCAATATTTGCTACGGTTTGATTATATTGGTTATTATCATCTTGAATTTGTGCTTTACTTTCTATGCTTGTATTATCTACATTATATATGCAGTTTGTGTTTACTATTTTACTTACAATTAATAAATGTGCTGTATATTCATAATTATTCTTTTTATTATCATAATAATATCTTAAATTTCCTATATTTATTTTTACCGTAATATCTTTTGAATTGCTAATGTTAATACTATAACATTGTTGTTAAATACATCGTTTGGTATTTCCTCATCAAATTCTAGGTTGCACATTGCTGTATATAGTTCTAATGATTCGTTGTCTTTTATAACTGTTTGATATATTTGATTATTTATATTTTTAAATTGCTGTAAATATTTATATTCTACTGAGACCAATGTGTTTTTTGATATATATTCTTTATTGTCCATTGTGTAATATTTTGTGTTGTTTATTTTACCATCTATTTCCTTTTTTATTGAATTTGTGTCTATATTACTTTTTATTAATTCAGCTCCTGAGTCCATCATTTTAGCAAATTTTCCTTTATTATTTAATATTAATATGTAATTTTTACTTACTGTATTATAATCAAATTCTATAAAACTTTCTTGATTATGCATATCATCTAATTCTTCTTGTGATATTATTGTTTCTTTTTTTTGCTGTGTCTATTTTTTTGACATTTGTTCTATTATTATTTTATATATTTCGTTTTCTGGTTTTATTTCATAGTACTTTTCCTGATTCTTGTATATTATTCTATATGGATTTATTATATTTTTTGAAAATTCTTCTTTGTTTTTTTTCTTCTTGTTCTTTTTGGTTATTTGTTATATATATTGATACTAGTGCCGTTAGTGCTACTAATATTATTATTGCTATGCTCAATATTATTTTTTTCTTCATTTTCTATTCCTCTTTTCTTTGTTTTTTCTTTGTTATTATATCATAGCATTTGATTATTTGAAATATTTTTTTATCTTTGTATTAACTTTTTATGGCATATTATAATATCAATTGTCGTTAAGATAAGCCTGTTTTATTTATATAGATGTAGCAAAATTTGTAGACACGCAGGACTTAAAATCCTGCGTCTCAAAAGACGTGCCAGTTCAATTCCTTTCCCATCTACTATTAATTTTTTAATAGTCTGAAATAGCTATTTACATAGAATAAAATTCAATTATACACAATTTATTAAAACCCAAAATTAAAAAGTTTGTATTTTAAATAAAAAACGATTAAAAAATTAAATTCTTAATCTTTTTTATGTTATAAAATGCAAAAAGGAAATGATAAAATCATTTCCCTTGCATACCATTTTAAAACTATTCATTTACCATTTCAACAACTTCCAATATTAATACCATTATCATTAAAGGGTATAATATAAATATAAGTCCCATTACAATGCTGTCCAATATCGCTGAGCCAATTTCCCTATCTTGTGTCATTTCAAGTTCACCTTTTTGTACCTTTGCAATAACTTTGCCTCGATAATTAGCTAATCTAACATTTATAGTTGTTGAATCTATACTAACAGAATAATCTTCTGGCACTTCAAATATACTAGTGCCCTTTTGAGCTTGAGCATAAACATCACGTGCTACCTGCTCACATGCTTCAAACTGATTAGTACTTAACGGCTTATGAAAAAGTTTCCAACTAACAAGAAAACTAGCAATAAACAACACAATTACCACTAATATAATAGCTTCAATAGTATTCATATGTTGCTCGTTCACTTGCTTTACTTTGCAAATAAATGTTCTCCGTTCTTTCATGGTATGGTCCTCCTTTTAATAAAAAAAATTAATAATGTCTGGTGTCCTCTTGATAGAGGATAAATTCTACTTACCTTATATAAGGTAACTATTAATGATTATATACCATTTTACATAAAATAGCAAGTATTTGCAAACTTTTAATATGTTATTTAATATCTTGATAAGTGAAAAAGTAAATACAATTAATAATATAAAAATTTTTTTATTTTTTTTCATTTTTGTATTGACTTTTTTTTTATGACATATTATAATATCAATTTTCGTTAAGATAAGCCAGTTTAATTTATGCAGATGTGGCGGAACTGGTAGACGCACAGGACTTAAAATCCTGCGGTTGAATAAACCGTGCCGGTTCGATTCCGGCCATCTGCACCAAGAATACAGATTAGAAATCAAATTTCTAACCTGTATTTTTTTGTGTTATTTGAGCAAATTCCCCTATTTTACAATGGTTAGAAAATGGAATTTATACCATATAAAGCTAATGAATGTTTTGAACATTTATATTATCAAATACCAATGAAATTATTCTTTAATATCAAGTATAAAGATAAATTAAATTCAGATAGTAAAATTCTTTTATTAAAAACATAGTTGAACTACAAGGATTAAGAGAAAATTTATGGAGAAAACACAAAAGGCTTAAAATCTTTGAAAAATGTCAGTTTATTTGCTCCGAGATTCAAAAATTAGCCCTTAAAATAGATAAACTAAAAAAGATATTAAACTATGTAATTTTATTGAAAATAGCACTTTACGAATGAAAGATAATATTAAAGAAATTAGTAAAGAAGAAAATAATAACGTTAAGGTAAAAAATAGAAATAGATATTTTAGATAAACAGCAAAAAAGACTCCCCAAAACCATGGAGAATCCTTTTTGTTTGCTTTTTATTGTCTTGCATCCGATTCATTAAGAAATATAGAAATGCCAATCTCTTTTGTAGAGACATCTTTTCCTTTATTCAACCTAATAATCAAATCATAGACATTGTCAACATAGTGTTCGTTGATACCGGAAACCGTTTTTTTATAAACGCGCTTACCGATTTTCTGGTATACAACCGACTTGGGTTTTGGCAACTTACCTGCTGCTTCATTTGCTTCTTTTGCAGTATCAAAGATCAAACGTCCATAGTCTTCGAAGCTGTATCTCTTGTATGTATCTCCATACAAAACAGCATCAAAGGTTTTGTTTTCTTCATCGACCTGCAAAATTTTAGCCTCAGCTTCAAAAGCTTGCGTTCCATTGTTCGTTCCCCAGTAATCAACCAGATATACTGTTTGGTTTACTTTGAAATCCCGTTTACATTCTTTTGACATAAGAAAACCTCCTCTTAAAAAATGTCGCTTTTCTGAGTATTGTGTTCATTTGCAAAATCCAGCATTTGAGCAAATACTTCATCATCAGCATAAATGCTTTTATCCCATTCATACCAGATATCAAAAGCAGTTTTTGCGCCATCTGCTACCATTTGCTGAGCTTTGGCATTTTTAAATACAACGTTGTTATCCTGGTCATCTAAAGAATGATGACATCCCATATCTTGATATACTTTCGACTGAAGGTCGGCCTCTAATTTATCACAATGATATGCAAATATTGCTTCTCTGGTTTTTCTTTCGTCAAACTCAGATAACAAAGAAATAAGCTCATCTTTCTTTACCAAATCACCAATAACTTTGATGATTGCTTCATGCTCAATTCTCAACTTTTCTTCTTTTGAAATATTGTCAAACGGAGTAATGTCTCCGATAACAACTTCGCCCAATTCATGAATTACCAACATCTTTATGACTTTATTCAAGTCAATATAATATTGGAACTCTGAATCTAAGCTTATTGCTAGAATACATGTACCATATACATGTTCAGCAATGCTTTCTACTCGTTCTTTGCTTACATTCCAATGTTTTTCATCCCATCCACTTCTGATTTTGTATTTCAACTGAGTAGCTAAAAGATAAAATCTCATTGCATTTTTTAATTTGGTTTCTTTCATATGTGTCCTCCTTCAATAATTATTGTGTTGCCTGTGGTTTTATATGTGAACTCCCCAAGGAGATTTTACAAAAAATTAACATAAAAATTATATCACAAATGTATTAAACTGTCTATAATTATGCAATATTTTAAACTTATATTATTAGTAAATTTTTTTAAATAGGCAAAGAAGATTCCAGATGGAATCTCCTTAAAACATATATATGCTAAATTTTATATAATTCTTTTATCATTTTTTCCCAATCATAAAATCTTTCCATTCTATTTCTTTTATCTGGATTTAAGTCATGTAAATATTTTTCATTATCATTCAACTTATTATATATTTTCTACATCCCCAAAATTTAAATACTTAATTTCATTTTTATAAAATCTTTATTTAGTGGCTTAAATAAGGATTTTTTATTTTCTAATATTTCTAACAATTTTTATTTTGCTTCTACATCTATATGAGTGTATATGTTTGCTATAGTATTATAACTAGAATGACCTAACTATATTGTAATATCTTTCATCTCATTACCTTATTTGCTTTATTATAGATATTATTTGTACTATTTATTATATATATCGATAGAATCAAGATTTGATTTTTATGTAAAATTGTAGTATAATTAAATTATAATATTCGTGGGTACAGCGAAATATAATAAATGTACCATTTTAGTATAGAATGCTGATATTTCAGTATTCTGCTAAGAGGATAAGGAGAATATATGAAACGGTATTTAGCATTAATATTAGTGGTTGTGCTTGCATTTAGTCTAACTGGATGCATGAATGTGGAAACTGTTCCAGAAGAGAAGAACTTGGAGGTTCTTAATACTCTTAAGGGAAGCACTTTGGAGAAAACACATGAAATTGAAGGGCTTGAATTCATAACTACCTACAATACAGGCGATTATGATTTAAGTAGATGGAGAATAACAGACTCCAAAGTAATCAATATGACGGCTGAAGTTATAAATGTTCCAGAAGGTGCAACAGTATTGATTGAGCATGTTCACATAGACATGTCTCTAAAATCTACAGATCCACAACTTGACGGCCTTTCACAAGATAACATGGATGATTCCTACCATGGGATATCGCAGGATGGCTTTTTTATAAGCGACAAGTACCAGTATCAGAATAAATTTGCTGTAGAAGGTTTCAGCAAAGATTTAATTGATGGATGGACGTTTGTATGCGGTTCTTATGGTTCTGGCTCTATAACTGAGGAAAGACTTACTGAAAAAAACTTAGTTAAGCATGGTAATGTATATGCTAATAAAATGCAAGTAGTTTATGATGTACTTGTTAAATATGCTGATGAAGACTTTTACCATGTTGTATCAGTTTTGGATGAATTTCTGATACCTGTAGAATATGAAGATAAGTAAATACCATGATTTCGATGTTTCAATGCCCAGTCAACAGCTAGTTGGCTGGGCATTATCCATAAAATTTAATATTTATTTTCGTATTCTATCAAAATGTTCAAAAAAATCTGCCCCAGTGGTGTATTTATGTAGTGAAATCTGTGATGAAAATTTTCTTGCTGCGCTCCAGTATGAGAAGTCTGAATCTGAACAGTTGCTGAAAAAAATCTATGGCATCGCCAAGGCTCATGGACTCTACGTCACATGGTACGGAAAAGGATCTATTTCGTGTGAGCCTGACAGGTTTCTTGTATCCGGTAGAGGATATGAAAGTGAGAAAAATTATGGAAAAAAAGCAATAAAAATACGACAGTTAAATATTTTTCTTTTATAAATTTCAAATAAAATATAGACTTTTTTTTTTGTTTGTGTTAATATATTATTTGCAAATGCCGATGTGGCGGAATTGGTAGACGCACATGACTCAAAATCATGCGGGAAACCATGTGGGTTCGAGTCCCACCATCGGTACCACCTAAAAAAAATTTAATTGTCTAACTATTTATTATGTTAGATTCTGTTAAATAGAAATGAAAATTCACACTTTTCATTTCTATTTTTTTTGTAAATTTTTATATTTAATTTGGAAATTATTTCAATATTAAAAAAATGTTTCATCAATAAAATCCAAGATTTTCGTAAAATTTGAATTATGTTAAGAAATGTGTTATAATTAATGTATAAAATTTTTTATTTAATTCCTGTATTCACTGAATTGTGGAGGAAGTTTACCTCTTACTTTTTAGTTTTAGCATAAAGAAAAAACAACAATATAAAAATGGAGGACATTATTATGTTAAAAAAATTCGCAATATGGTTCATTTGCTTTGGTTTGAGTTTCTTGGTTCAAAACCTTGGTTGGGCAGAACAGGGAAAAGCATTCTTGTATATCCACATTGGACTCAACGTACTTATCATTGCTCTTTTAATTGCTATTGCAATAATCCTTGGTCTAACTAATGGATTTGAATTTGCAGCATTATCTTGCGGTGTTTCTTTCATCTCTATTTTAATTACAGCTGTTGAAATTGTCATTACACTGTTTGCAACATGGGGAGCTACCAAATTGTTTAATGTAGACTTTTATGTTGCATATCAGATCATGACATTTGGTCAGTGTTTATGTAAAACCAACAATAGCAAAAATAATAATTAACAAAAACAAAAATAAATCTCGTACGAGATTTATTTTTGTTTTTTATTTTTCTTTATGATCTCAAATTAAATATAAATTATTTGTCCTGGGTATATAAGTCCGGGATTTTTTATATTATTTAAATTAACTAAATAATCAATGCTTACTCCATACCATCTAGCAATTCTCCATAAAGAATCCCCTCTTCTAACTACATATTTTTTATACTCATTATATTCTTTTTTACTATAAATAGGCATTGAAATAGACGTTATCCTTAAATGTTCTCCTGGATAAATTAAATTTGGATTTTGTATATTATTTAAATCTACTATTTGATTAACAGTAACTCCATACATAACTGCAATTTTACTTAAAGTATCACCTCTTTTTACTGTATAAATTATACTGCCAGTTCCCATTGTTTCGTTTCCTTCAACTTTAGTATTTGTTACAATTCTTAAAATTTGTCCTGGATATATTAAATTAGGATTTTCTATATTATTTACACTTGTAATTTCTCCTACACTTGTTCCATATTTTCTGGCAATAGCCCATAATGTATCTCCTCTTTCAACTCTATAAGCTATACTTTTAGTATTAATGTTATCTAAATTATTTTCTGTGTTTGGTATTTTACTTGTGTCACTTAAAAAAATATCTCTTGTAAATTTATCTCTATCCACATAGCCATTTATTCCGTTTATATAGCCCCTATCTTCATATTGAACACCAATCCAATAATTCCAATTAGAATTTACATTATATAATCCATTATAATTTCCATAATATGCAAGCCATAATTGATAATTATTTGCAAGTTCAGTTCCAAAAGTATTTTTAGCATTAGATAAATCACTGTATATTATTACCTCTTTTTGTGTTAACATTTTTACATTTTCTAAAAATACTTTTGAGATATTATTTATTTCTTCTACTCCAGAACCATTAAATTGTTCATAATCCATTGCAAGTTTACAGTCTGGTTCTTTTCCTGATATAACTGATGCAAAAAAATTAGCTTCTTGTTTGGCTTCTTCTGTGTTTGTAGCTTCTAAGAAATGATAAAAGCCTACTTTTAGTCCATTTGCCTTTGCATTTTCATAATTTATATCAAAATAGGGATCTTTTATTGATGTCCCTTGACTTGCTTTTATATATACAATTTGTATTCCGCTATTTTTTACTTCACTATAATTTATGTACCCTTGCCAATCACTAACATCTATTCCATCATATATTTCGTTTGAAGCTGGCGTTAATGCATATGTATGATATTTTCCTAAAAATATTGTAACAAATAAAATTGAAAAAATCACAATCATTTTTTGTATTTTTTTATACATAAAAAACCTCCTTTGCATATTTTTAATATATTATGCAAAAAAGGTTTGTTTTGATATTTACTTTTCTTTAGCATTTTTTACATTATACTCTATCAATTTTATATGTTTTATATCAACTTTTGAAAATTCATCTTTTTCATTTTCAAAATATGCAATATTAAATGAATTTGTATTTACCTCTTCTAATTCTAATTTATTTAAGTCAATTAATATTTTTGTTGATAAATCCATACCAATTGGCAATGTTTTGTTTTGATTATCATAAAAAATAATATTGGTAAATGGTATTGCATTTATTATACCATTTATATTTATTTTATATAAATTAATACTATTTACAGTATCTTTTAGTTTTTCTTCTATTTCTATTTCTGGATTAATATTAAAAATGTTTATATTTTCTTTATTTATATCTCCATCTGCTATTGCTTTATATATTGCCATATCTTCTTCTACTTTGCTTTTTTCTAATGAATTTTTTATATTATCTATAATTTGCTCTAATATCAATTTAAATCCAATTTGTTTTGTATTTTTGTTGATATCTAAAATTTTGAATTTGTCTTTTGGAAGTTCTCTATGCTTTTTATCTTTTATTTTCTTTATTTTTGTACTGTCATCAGCTATACCACCAAATATATCAAATTCTTCATTGTCTAATAAGGACTTTTGCTCTATTGCCTCTTTTTTTAGCATTTTTAAATAGTTTTCTAATTCTTTTGGTTCTAGTGTGTTTGTTTTTATTTGATTTAATAAATCTATTACATTTGTATTTGTAATAAATAGTGCATCAGATTCATCTTGAGTTAATTCTTTTCTAAGTAATCTGTCATATTTTTTTCCAAAATATTCTATATCTTCGTCATAATCAAACACCTTTGTTATTTTCTTTACTACATTTATTTCTTCTGCTTCTCCTTCTGGAAGCTGAGACACTTCATCTTTATTACTGTATTTCCAAAATTCAAATATGCTTTTCTTATGGCTGTCTATATCTTTTATGTATATACTTGCATTTTCTATTTTCTTTTCTAGATTTTTATTTTTTAGTTTTAATGCATTTATATCCATTATTATATTTTTTAAGTTGTTTTCTTTCAATTCATATTCTTTATAATTTTGCATTAACTCTTCTATGGTATAATGGTCTTTTTTTTATCTTGTATGTTGTCATTTTCTATTTCTTTAATTTTGTCTTCTTGATTTTTTATTTCTTCTTTTACTTCATTTTCTACTTTTTTATTTTTCTTAGCTTTACTGTATTTAAAATAGTATTTTACTCTTCCAAAAAATGTTTTTCTACATTCTAAAAATGTTGATATTTGTTTTTCTTTTTCAACATATTCCATTTCTAATAAGACAGATTGTGTTTTTAAGTCTTCTAATTTTTGTGAATTTGTTTCAATTTGCTCATTTTTTTGTTTTTTTTTCATTACATAAAATATACTCTTCTTTAAGCCATTTTGGTATATCTTTATATTCTATTTTTCTATTTTCTGTATAAAATTCTATTCCGCCTTCTTTTGATATATTTGTTTGAAAGTTATAGTAATTTGGCAAATCTGTTTGTAATATAAACATTGCTTTTATTAATTTATAAAAATTGCACGCTTCTTCTTTACTTTCTAATTTAATATTATATTTACTTTTTATTTTTTCATATACTCTAGTTTCACCAACGATTTCTATACTTAAGTTATCTTTTTATCAAACACTTCATATACTAATGGCCAATCTTTTGTAAATAGCCACATGTAGTTTTCTATGTCCTGAAATTCAGATTTTTTTAAATATGTTGTTGTATATTCTACTCCATTTATTGGTACAAATATTTTAGCCGTTCTTCCTTTTTCTAATTTCTTTTTTAATATATAGAAAAATGCTGCATACTGTGCATCTTCTGTTGGAACTAACATAAAATACTTATCTGTATTTTTCGAATAATATATTTGCCATAAATAGTTTGATGCAAATTTAACTTTAAATGGAATTTGTTTATTTAATTTTTTTGCTCTTCTTCTATTTGTTCTATATCTTCTATTTTTACATTTTTTAGCATTTCTAAAAATTTTGCATGTTTTGCATAATTTTCTTCTGTTTTATTATCTAAATAGTCAAAAATGGGACTTGCTTTTTTATATTTTTCTTCTAACTCATCTAATCTATTTGTAGGTGTAATTAAAATTTGTATATCTTTTACATCCACATACCTATACTGCCTATATTTATTTTCTTCATAAAATTTTGGAATTCTGTATTCTAGTTCTTCAAAGTTAGTTATAGCTTTGGGTAATTTGTCCAAATCTAAACCTAAATACTCTAATTTATTTAATATTTCATCATTTTTGTTTTCTACTTTTTTTGGCAAATTACTCTCTCCTCTCATTTTTTACTTACTTTATAATGTCATAAAAACTTTTAAATTCATACCCTTGTTCTTTTAAATATGATATTATTTCTGGCAATGTATCTGCTGTAACTTTTTTTGCTTGTGCATCATGCATTAATATTACTAAGCTACTTTTATCTTGAGACGTACTTTTCATTCTTTCCATTAAATATTCTGGTGTTGGATTTTGCTTTTCTGCATCACCAGATAATGAATTCCAATCTACACTTAATATGTCATTATCACTTAGTAATTGTTTAGCTCCTTGTTTTAAGTCATTGTATTTTCCACCATTTGACCCTCCTGGGAACCTAAATAAGTGTGAATTGTACTCTGGCTCTCCTATTGCATTTCTAACAGCATTGTTGCATTTATTAAATTCTTCTAAAACTGCTTCTTGTGAAGAATATATTGTTGAATATTCATGTGAATAGCCATGGTTTGCAATATAGTGCCCTTGTTCGTATACTTTTTTTACCGTTTCTGGCATTGCTTCAACTCGTGTTCCCAACATAAAAAATGTTGCTTTTATGTTTTGACTATTTAATATATCCAATATTGTAGAAGTATTAGTTGATGGTCCATCATCAAATGTTAAAAATGCTCTTTTTGTTTCTGAATGATAGATATTTTTCATATTTTCTCTACCTTCATCAGTTAATTTGGGTAATTTTTCTTCTTTTTTCTTCTGTTCTTCTTGCTGTTTTTGTTTTTCTTCTTCTAATTTTGCTTTTTCTTCATCAAGTCTTGTGGTTTTGTTTGACACTGCATTTAAATTTTCTGCAATCTCCTTTTGTGACTTGCTTATATCTATAGTTTGTTTTACATTCATAGCAATTAGTATTAAACCTATAAATAAAATTAAAATTACAACTATTATAAATATTTTTATTTTATTTTTACTGTCATGCTCATTATTGGTTTCTTCTATATAGTTGCTAAATTCGTAATATTGCTTATTGCCCTTTCCCATATTACATCCTTCTTTTATTTTTTCTTTTATTAGTTCATTAATGATTTTATATATTCTACCTCTTCATTTGCATTTAACCTCATAAATATTGGTTCCCCTTTTTCTATTACATGAGTATTTTCTAAGATTTCCATATTTTCTAAATCATTCCATGAAATATTTTTACTATCTACTCCAATTTGTCTTAATATGTTATTTGATGTTTCTTGCATAAATGGTCTTATTAGTATTGCGATTTTTCTTAAATTTTCTATTAAATGATACATACATGACTCTAATTTTTCCTTTTGCTCTTCTTTTGCTTTTTTAAGTGCCCATGGCATTGTTTCATCTATATATTTGTTTGTTCTTGATACAATATTCCATATTTCTTGTATACTTGATGCTATTTCATAATTGTTCCATAATTCTTCAAATTTTTCTATTTGTTTTGAAGTATATTCTTCAAATTCTTTATCTATCTCATTTGGTGTTCCATTATATTTTGGAACTTGTCCTTCAAAATATTTATTAACCATTGATACAGTTCTATTTAATAAATTGCTTAAATCATTACATAAGTCAAAATTGTATCTGTCAACAAAATTTTCTGGTGTAAATAGCCCATCTTGTGATACTGGCATTTCTCTTAACAAGAAATATTTTGTAGCATCTAAACCATACTTTTCTATTAAGCTTTCTGGGTATATTACATTTCCTTTTGATTTTGACATTTTTCCATCTTTCATCATTATCCAGTTATGAACAAGTATTGTTTTTGGTAATGGTAAATCTAGTGCCATTAAAAATATTGGCCAATATATTAAATGGAATCTTGCTATATCTTTTCCTACAATGTGTAAGTCTGCTGGCCAGTATTTCTTAAATAGTGTGTCATCTTTAGACATATATCCTAGTGCTGTTATATAGTTTGTTAATGCGTCTAACCATACATATACAACATGTTTTGGATCTTTTAATACTTTTATTCCCCAGTCAAATGTAGTTCTACTTACACATAAGTCTTCAAGTCCTGGTTTTATAAAATTATTTATCATTTCTGTTTTTCTATAACCAGGTTTTATGAAGTCAGGGTGTTCATCATAATATTTTAATAATCTGTCTGCATATTTTTTCATGTTAAAAAAATATGCTTCTTCTTTTTCATATCTTACTTCTCTTCCACAATCTGGGCATTTTCCATCTACTAATTGTGTTTTAGTAAAAATGTCTCACATGGTACACAATAAAGACCTTCATATTGGCCTTTATATATATCTCCTTTTTCCATAAAATAGTCAAATATTTTTTGTACTACTTTTTCATGTCTTTCTTCAGTTGTTTGAATAAAGTCATCATATTCTATTCCCATTTTCGCCCATAATTCTTTTGCTTTTGCTGCCATTTCATCTACATATTGTTTTGGTGTTTTTCCTAAACTTTGGGCTTTTTCTTGTATTTTTTGTCCATGTTCATCTGTTCCTGTTAGTAAATATGTGTCTTCTCCTTTTAATTTATGGTATCTTTTTATTGCATCAGCAAGTACTGTTGTATATGCTGTTCCTATATGAAATCTTCCACTTGGATAATATATTGGTGTTGTTAAATAAAATTTGTTATTCAATTTTATACATCTCCTTTATTTTTGCTTTTTATATATTATCATAAAACAGATTAAATGTCCATTTAATCTGTTTAAAATTTTAAATCTTATTCATCTTTTATTGTGTTAATTTTTAATAATTTAAATATTTCAACTATTACTATTGGTGCAAATATTAAGCAAACTAATTCTAATATGTTTTGTGTTGGTAATATTGGTATGCTAAATATGTTTCTTAATGGTTCTATTAATAATATTACAAACATTAATGCTGCTGATGCAATTATTGCCCATACTAGTTTTTTGTTGTTAAATACTTTTGTTTTAAATATTGATTTTTTGTTATCTCTAACGTTAAATACATGTACAAGTTCTGATAAAGCAAGTGTTACAAATGCCATTGTTTGCCCTACTTCTATTTTGGATTGTTCAAGTGTTAACCCATTTATTGGTTCATTTGTTGTAGCAAGTCCTATTGCATATGCTGCAAGTGTAAGTAATCCTATCATTATACCTTGATATATTATTCTCCATGTCATCGCCTTTGTAAATATGCCTTTACCTGGTTTTGCAGGTTTTCTTGTCATTATGTCAGAATTTGCTGGATCAAATGCTAGTGCAAGTGCAGGAAGTGAGTCTGTTACTAAATTTATCCATAATATGTGTATTGGAAGTAATATTTCTAAATGTGTAATGTCTGTAATTCCAAACCAATTAGCAAATAATGGTGTTAATAATGTTGCTAAAAATAAAACTACTATTTCTCCAATATTACTTGATAATAAGAATTGTATTACTTTTAGTATATTGTCATATATTCTTCTTCCTTCTTCTACAGCAGATACTATTGTTGCAAAATTATCGTCTGTAAGAATAACATCTGCTGCTTCTTTTGCAACGTCTGTTCCTACAACTCCCATTGCACATCCTATGTCTGATGTTTTTAATGCTGGTGAATCATTTACTCCATCCCCTGTCATTGCAACTATTTCACCATTTTTTTGCCATGCTTTTACAATTCTTACTTTATGTTCTGGTGAAACTCTTGCATATACACTATAATGTCTTACGTTTTTTTCTAGTTCTTCATCTGTCATATTTTCTAAATCCTGCCCTGTAATTGCCTCATCATCATTTTCTAATATTCCAAGTTCTCTTGCTATTGCTGTTGCTGTAATCTTATGGTCTCCTGTTATCATTACTGTTTTTATTCCTGCTGTTTTACACTTTTCTACCGCAACTTTTGCTTCTTGTCTTGGTGGATCTATCATTCCTACCATTCCAATAAATGTTAAATTATTTTCTATGTTTTTCATTTCTTCTTTTGATGGAAAATGGTCTATTACTTTATATGCACATCCTAATACTCTTAAGGCTTCTTTTGCCATCTTTTCGTTTTCCTGTCTTATTTTATTTATATATGCGCCTAAATCATTGTTTACATTATTGTTAATTTCATATGAATTACATCTTTTTAATAATTCATCAATTCCACCTTTTGTGTACACAACATAATCATCATCTACTTTGTTTACAGTTGTCATTAATTTTCTTTCTGAGTCAAAAGGCACTTCTTCTATTCTTGGTGTTCTATCATATATACTTGGATCAAAATCTAATTTAAAAGCCATATCTACTAATGCAGTTTCTGTTGGATCTCCTGTAAGTTCACCTTCATTAGATATTTTTGTATCATTGCAAAGCATATTGGCATATACTAATTTTTTTAATTCCTCATCTATTTCATTTTCACCAATATTGTCTAAATCACGTATTGCATCATTCCAAAATATTTTCTTTACTGTCATTTTATTTTGTGTAAGTGTTCCTGTTTTGTCAGAACATATAACTGTTGCACTTCCTAATGTTTCTACAGCAGGCAATCTTTTTACTATTGCATTTTTCTTTACCATTTTTTGTACGCCAATTGCAAGTACTATTGTTGAAACTGCTGCTAAACCTTCTGGTATAGCTGCAACTGCTAAACTTACTGCTGTCATAAACATTCCAATTGGTTCTTTTCCTTGAATTAACCCTACTATAAATATAAATACACAAATTGCAAGTGCTACAATTCCAAGTGTTTTTCCTAATTTGTTTAATTTGGTTTGAAGTGGAGTTTCTTGTTTTTCTACATCATTTATCATTCCCGCTATTTTTCCAACTTCTGTTGTCATTCCCGTTTCTACAACAATTCCTTTTCCCCTTCCATATGTTACCAAACTTGAAGAAAATAGCATATTTACTCTATCTCCAATTCCTACCTCATTGTTTTCAATTTTTTCTATATTCTTCTCTACCGGTACAGACTCTCCTGTTAGTGAACTTTCTTGTGCCTTTAAATTCACAGCTTCTATTACTCTTAAATCTGCCGGAATATAATCTCCTGTATCTAACACAACTATATCTCCTGGCACTAATTCTTTTGCTGGAATAACTGTAATATTTTCATTTCTTATAACCTTTGCAGCATGATCAGTCAACTTTTGAAGAGCCTCCAATGACTTTTCTGCCTTTGCCTCTTGTGATACTCCTATTATTGCATTTACAATTACAACAATCATAATTATTATTGTATCTGTAACACCCTCTCCATTTGCAATTCCAACTGCTCCAGAAACTATTGCGGCAATAATTAATATGATTATTGAAAAATCTTTAAATTGATCTAAAAATCTTTGAAGCAATGTTTTTTTCTTTGCCGCCTTTAATTCATTAAATCCATATTTTTCTTGTCTTTTTACAACCTCATCACTACTTAATCCTTTTTTCAAATCTGTTCCTAATTTTTGTTCAACTTCCTTTACATCTTTTGCAAACCATTTTTCTTTTTCCAACTCAATCACTCCTTTACTTATTTAGACAATGGGACGGGGTTTTTGTCTTAAGCTTTTAAGGCATTTTTATAAATAAATTAGAATTTTATGTCAAAGGCCAAGAAAAGTCTAAGACAAAAACCCCGTCCCATTGTCTATTGTATATCAAAAAAAAAGACTTTTAAAAGGAAAACATTTTAATTATTTATTATGTATTTCCTTTTAAAAGTCTCGCTTGACTGTTTTGTAAGCCTTACTAACCAGATACTTACCTGTATCGCGACTGTTGATTAGTAATAAAAAGCTACTCCCTTTTAATTTTTATAGAATTGGTGACCCGTACGGGAATCGAACCCATGATTCCACCTTGAGAGGGTGGCGTCTTAACCGCTTGACCAACGGGCCTTTTGATATATTATTATTTATATCATTTTTTTTCAAATTAGTCAACCTGTTTTAGTATTTCTTTTAATCTATTATTTTGTTTTGTTAAATATAGATATCCTATTAGTCCTTCAAATGCAGTTGAATACATATATTCTTGTACATTTGAGTTTTTTGGTAAATGGTGATTTTGTGTGTTTCTGCTTCTTCGTACAATTTCTTGCTCTTCTTCAGTTAAATTTTTATATATTTTTTTTAGCAAGTTTGCCTGTGCTCCTGCTTTAACATATTTTATTGATTCTATATGTAGTTTATGTGGTTTTAAGTTAGTTGTATTAACAAGTTTTGTTCTTATATATAATTCATATACAGCATCTCCCACATATGCCCATGTTAATGGAGACATTAAATTTACTTCTTCTTTTGTTTTTTTTATTTCTATCCATTCTTACATATTTAACTATCTTACTCCTTCAATGGTTATTTTTCCTAATTTTCCATTTTTAAATTCATCTAATATTATTTTTGCTGTTTTTTCATCATCAACATTTCCTCCAGATACAATGCATCCTCTTTTTTTACCTATTTGCAGCATTATTTCATATATATTTTCATTTTCTGGAAGATCTCTTGCAAGTATCTCTTTTACATAACTTTCATCTAGTTTATATTTTTCACATAGATTTTGCATATAGTTTTCAATCAAAAATTTTAATAAATAATATGCAACCTCTGTTGTTTCTAAAACGCTTTCTTTTATTGTTCCTGTAAATGCTAAATTTAATGCTACTTCATTGCTTTCAAATTTTGGCCATAATACACCTGGTGTATCTAATAATTCTACCTTTTCGTTTACTCGTATCCATTGTTTTTGCTTTGTTACTCCTGGTTTATTTCCAACTCCTGCTGATGTTTTTTTGGCTATTCTGTTAATAAATGATGACTTTCCTACATTTGGTATTCCTAAAACCATTACTTTTATTTTTCTTCCTATTCTTCCTTTTTGTGCATGTTTTTCTAAGTCTTCTTGCATTATATTTTCTATTTGTTTTAAACAGTTTTCTATTCCTTTTCCTGTATTTGAGTCTACTAGTACTACTGGTATTTGTTTTTTATTAAAATAATTTACCCATTTTTGGTTTTCTTTTTCATCTGATAAGTCACATTTATTTAGTACTATTATTTTTTTCTTTCCGTTTGTTATTTGGGCAATTTCTGGATTTTGGCTTGATATTGGTATTCTTGCATCTAATAGTTCTACTACTACATCTATTAGCTTTAAATCTTCTGTAATTTGTCTTCTGGTTTTGGCCATATGACCTGGGAACCAGTTTATATTTGTTTTGTTTTCATTATTCATTAATTACACCTTCTTTATTTATTATTCTAGAAATGAATCAGTTTCATTAGATTATTTTTCATCTCCTTTTCTTTTTTTTTTGATACATGTTCATTTTAATCACTTTCTTTGTCTTTAATTTTTATATTTACAGAATCAACATTAAATGTATTTGATATTTCATCAAATATCTTAGAATTATTTGTCATATTGGTATATCTCATTTTCATAATATTATCAGTTATTTCATATCTATCATCAGTACATAATATTTCATAATTAATACCTGTATCTTCATAAACTCTATTAATATCATAAAAACCATTCTTTAAATAAAAGTTTTTGCGTCTAATACTTATACTATCATTTGGTTCATCAATCGACAAAAATAATAATTGATATTTTTCTATTAAATCACTTAATATTTTAGAGCCATAGTTTTTATTTCTCAAATTTAGTTCTACTGCTAAATACATAAGATAATATGCATTAACACAGTTAACAATATAACACATTCCAATAAATTTGTCATTATCAATAACTGCATATAAATCAGAATTGTTTTCTTTAGAACACTCTTCTAGTATCCAAAAAGGGAATCTTTCGTCTTTTGGAAAAGCTTCTAAATATAATTTTTCTATTTCATCCATATATTTGACGTTATTTATATATTTTAAATCCATACTGCCTATTTCACTTCCTAATCTACAATTTTAAGTCCACTTCTATCTGCTTCATTGTTTTATGCATATGCACTGAGAATCATTTGATATTTGTTTCATCATCCACTATAAATGTACATTTTTTATTTAATTATTGAATGAATATATCATATTTATTTCCATTTATAAAACATTCATCATTTAAAGCAGAACCTTTTGTCATATATTCTTTTAAAATTTTTATAGCCCATATTCTAATTTCCGTTGCCTTTTTAATTTTTTTTTATAATTCCTGCAATTATAACCTCTAAACTATAAATAGTTGTGTTATAGTTTTTCCCATCATCTGCAGTTAACGAGCATTTCTCGGTAACTGATTTTTATCTAATTCATTATCTTGCATTAATACTCTCTTTTCCATTAGTTTTTCATAATTCCTACACTTATCATTTTTAAATTAAAATTTATTAAAAAATATCCTAAAATGTATAAAGCATTAAGTAAAATTCTTTTATTTTCAAAGATTTATGAGTGTTTTTTCATAACACTCCATTTACCAGTTAATTCCAACTTTAGTTAACTTTTCTTCTTGATTGCTATTTTTCTTTTCGGCTCTAATCTTTCTTTTTTGATACATATCCATATTTTTCACTTCCTTTTTTATAAGTTATAATTATTTTTCTGAATATTTTTAGAAATTCTTCTAATTCTGTTTCATTACTAAAAGCATATTTTCTTTATTTCATTTATTTGCTCTATTGTTATTGGGCCTTCTCTTAATATTTTTATTTCATCATCACTACAATCTATAATTGTACTTCCTTTTGAAAAAATCACATTTCCCTCCATCATTCCATCTAAATTTGGACACATTTTTTCTATTTCATCTAAACTGGTACAAGTAGGCTCTCCACTTTGATTAGCACTTGTCATAAATATTGGACTTTCTAATTCTAAAATTAATTTTTTTATTGTTTCTGATGTCGCCATTCTAACTGCAATTGTATCTTTTCCATTTGTTACATATTCTGGTAAATTCTTGTTTTTCTTTAATACTAATGTAATTGGCCCAGGCATAAATGATTTTATTAATTTTTCCGCTACATCATTTACAATAGCTATGCTTTTTATCTGTTCTTTGCTTGCACACATTACAGGAAATGACTTTTTTATTGGACGATTTTTTACAGTTATTAACTTATCATGTGCTATCTTAGAATTTATTCTAGCACATATACCAAAAACCGTATCAGTTGGCACACTAATTACACCATCATTTTTTAGTATTTTAACTAGCTTTTCAATTTCATTCTTTTTATATCTTTTTATCATCTTATTTCCTCTTTTTCATAATACATTTTAACTTTATAATTTTTCCTTATCCAAATGATTGCATAGTGCGTTCCGCCATCTTTAGAAAAAAATTCAATCAATGGATTGCTTTTCTAAAAGAATGATTTTTCAAACTATTTTTCCTAATTTAAAATACAACGTAATTAAATTGCTATTAACCTCTTGCATAGTTTTTATTTATGTATTTATAATTTTCATTATTATTTTTCATATGTTTTATCTATTTTATATTATTTTTTTCTGTAATATATTGTAAGTATTAAAATAAGCAAACAAAAAGAAAATTCTAATACTGTTTCAAATTTTAACATAAATTCATTAGAACATAAAAATGCATATAATAAATAAGAAAAACTACTTACAACCCATATTATCCAAGAAGTTGTACTTAAGTCATTGGATTCTTGGGTTTTTATTAATTTAATTGCTTGTGGTAAATACGAAACTAATGTACATAATGAAACTATCCCTAATAATACATCTCCTAGCACCTTTTATTCCTCCTTATTTTTCTAAACTCAAAAAATCATCAGTCGTGTTTATCCACTCTTTCATTTTCACAACCCATTTTTTCTTCACATTCTTTAACTCTAGTATTTACACCATTAATAATTTTGTATTGTCTTTTAGCGTTTTTTAATACTTTTTTCTGTATTTCATCTTCTAAATTTATACCTAATATTTCTGATAATCCTAATAAGTATATAGTAACATCAGCTAATTCTTCACCTAAATCATCTTTCTTTTTTTCTCCAAGCATCATATGCTTCTGCTATTTCTCCATAAGTTAAACAAAACTCTTTATTTACATCTGTCACATTAAATCCTTTATCTACTTTATTTTGATATATCTCCTTTTGTAATTTATTTAAATCTACCATCTTTATTCCTCCATATTCCCACTTAAGTTGCAACTTACTAGTATCTATATTACGTCACCTTTTTTCATTTTTTCTATTATTTTAGCATAAACTCTATCTCTTACCCAAGTTTCAGATGTTAAATCCAAAACATTATCAATTGGAACCCACTTTACTCCACTGTTTTCATCTTCTTTTATATGTATTTTTTCATTTTCATCCGCTTCTAACAGATAAGTTACATTAAGATGAACATGTGAACTTATGTATTTTTCACTTTTTTCATGCCCATTTACACTAATTATTTCTATGGAATATATATTTTTAAAAATAGGAATAACATTTTTTATTCCTGTTTCCTCTTTTGCCTCTTTCATAGCCACATTTAAAAGATTGCTATCTCCATCACTATGTCCTCCAGGCCATGCCCATGAATTGTATATTTTGTGATATACCATCAATATTTTTGTTCTTTCTTTATTAAGAACAAATGCTGAACTTGTAAAATGTCCATATTTATTTTGTCTTGTTAAAGTATCATCAAAATTATTAATATAATCTAAAATTATTTTTTTATCAACTTCTTCTTGTTCGTTATATGGTTCAAATTCTTCAAGATTTTCTTTTAGACTATCTACATTAATTTTTATTTTAATTCCTAAAACTCCATATTGCTGTTCTTTTTTTTTCTTGTGAATATATTTCATGCATTGCCCTTGTTTTTCTTATTACTTCTTCTTCATTAAAAGATAGTTTTCTAAACAATCTTTCAAATGTATCTTCTTGATATAATTCCAAAACATCTACTAACAACTTTTCTTGTAAATCTGGTAACTTTGAAAATTCTATTTTATCTCCAATTTTTACGCCTTGTCTTTTTTCATCGTACAATCTAAATTCTATTGTTTTAGTTCCATTTTTAATCATTTCAAATGGACTTTCATTTAACTTCATTTTATGCAACATTTATTTTTCTCCTCACTAGATAACATTTAATTTTTATTTAAAATGATACTACTAGTAACATTTTAAACACTTACTAATTCATTTTGAACTAAAGTTTTACTTACTACTTGTCCTTTTTGGTATTCAACTAAATTTTTTAGTTTTAAAATTTTTTTCTTTTTCTATATTTTTATACATATAATCCATCTCCTTATAAATAATATTATTTCGTATTTTTCTAATTATATTATAATTATTTTTCCTTAACACTTTTTATATTTTGTAATTCAAATCTATATTTTTGTTTTACATCTGGATATTTTTTGTGATCTACTTCTGAGGCAAACATCTCCAAAGGTCTTATATATAAGCCTGTATTTCCATATAATGCTCTATATACCACATATTTTTCTTTGTTTCGCTGTGAATAGCAATATCTTCTACTAAATATAAATCTCCCTTAAAATGTTTATAAATAGATTTAACTTTTATTTCATTCATTTTTTTCCTATAAACTTATATTATCTTTATTTTCAAATATTATATCATATTTTTCGACAAATCAATATCTTTTTTTATTTAAATCATATAATTATAATAGTGGGTGGAATTTTTTATGGCAGAAGATTGTAATAATAAATATAAATTCAAAATTATAAAATATGTAAAAAAAGATATTAAGATTTCCAGTCTTAATATCTTTTTTATTATAATTTTTCACTTGTTAATAGCCACTTGATATCTGTTGTATATGTTTCACCATTATACAATAGATTTATAACCTGAAACAGTATTCCTTATGTCTTATTCCAAGTTATTTGGGTTGTTTTTGTATTTCCTTAATTTGGTGTTCAACTATAAATTAATGTTGGAGTTTTGCTTAGTGTTTTTACTTCATTTGCATCTGTTATAAAAATTAGTGAATCTTCTAATGTATATTTTTTATCTAAACTTATAAGTGGACTATCTATATATGCATATAAATACCATTGTGTGCTAATTGCTCTGGAATCAATAACAAAAAATGTTATATTTTCTTCTTTTCTTCCCAGAACTTGTGGATTTTGAATTATTATTGGTCTTTGAAACTCTATTTTAGAAGGAGCATTAACTAACTCTAGATTACCATATTCTATAAATCTTAGTATTTTCGCTGTTTGAAATTTTAATAAATCTAAATTTGGAAGACTTTTTTTCCTCTTGCGTTAAATTATTGCTTGTTATTGTAGTTTTTGAAGAAGTTACTGTTGAGGCAATAACTATATTTTCTTCATTTGATTTATACCATGAATATAATGGATTATTTTCAATAACACCTGTACTAATAAGTTGTGGCGAAGTTAGCCAATAAGTAAGTGTTTTATAAATTTAAAAAGTCCAACTTCAAATGAAGTTGAACTTCTTTATAATGTTCTATAATTATTTTTGTCTGATCTTTCATCTAATTTTCTGTCAAATTGTTCATTGTTATAAAACCAATCTGTTTTTTTATCTTTAGGGTTTGCTTTTCTTCCTTTATCTAGTAACAAATCAGCAAGTACTGCAATTGGTAATATTATTCCAATTATTGATATAAATACATTTAACGCAGTTTCCATAGAAGCTCCATTTAGCACTGTTTGAATATTATTTATAACATCTACACCAAAATACATTCCATATGCTAGTAAATATATTAATGCCCCAATTAATTTTCTTCTAACTATTAATACAATACATACCAATACTACAAAAGATAATATAATTTCTAAATTTTGGTTTAATGGTGCAATTCCTCCAAGTGTAGTACCAAATTCTGGCATTACTGCAACTATAACCCTAAATACCCAAAACATAACCATAACCATAACTAACATCCATGTTGAAAATTTTTTCATTTGTTTTTCCCCCTTATTTTTTATAAAAATAATAGAGAAGTATTTAGATTTTTAATCTAACCACTTCCCATTATTATTAGTCTTCATCTACAAAATCAAAGTCATCTTTGAATTTTTCTTTAAAAATCTCAAATACTTTATTTAATACATCTTCATCTTCAACACTTACATAAGATTCTTCTTCTGAATCTTCATCATCGTTGTCCTCTAATTTTAATATTACTACTTCTCCATCTTCTTCTTCTCCTTCTTCTGCAACTGGTAGTAATACAACATATTCTTCATCGTCTAATTCTACTAAGTCTAAAAATTCAAATTTCACTTCATTTCCATCCTCATCATTTAATACTATTATATTGTCTAATTCTTCTCCATCTAAATTATTTTCCATAATTTTCTCCTTCCTTATTTTTATATGTTATATTTTAACATCTAGCTTGAACTTTTTCAATCTAATTTTGAATTATTTTTTAATTTATTTAAATATGTTTCTAAAATATATACTGCAGATATAGTATCTACTATATTTCTTTTTTATTCTTGTTTACTCCTAAAAAATTCATTGTTTTATGAGCTTCAACTGTTGTTAATCTTTCATCCATTGTTTCAATTTTTAGTTTGTTATATTTACATTTTAATTTATGTATAAATTTTTCTGTTTCTTCTGTTCTTATAGATTTTGTACCTTTTAATGTAATTGGAAGCCCAACTACAATTGTATCTATATCATAAAATTCTAACAATTCATCTATTCTTTTTAATACAACTTTATCAGAGTTATTTCTTTGTATTGTCTCCAACCCCTGTACAGTTATATTTAGTCCATCTGTTATGGCAATTCCAACTCTTGCATCTCCATAATCAATTCCTAATTTTCTCATATTATGCGCCAAGTCCTATATATTCTTGTACAAGTTTTTCAAGTAATTCATCTCTTTCAATTGATCTTATTTTATTTCTAGCATCATTATGGCTTGTTATATATGTTGGATCTCCAGATAATATATAACCAACTATTTGGTTTATTGGGTTGTAACCTTTTTCAACCAAAGCCTCATAAACCTCTTTTTAAAATTTCCTTTGTTTTTATATTGTTTTCTCTTTCAACTTTAAAGTTCATAGTTTTGTCAAATTCCATAAGCTTCCTCCTTACTTTTTAAATATTGTTTATGTCACTTTCATTTATGTCTGCATTATCAAGATAATTTTCTAATTTCTTTAATACTTCTTCTAGTCCAGTACCTTTATAATATGTTGAAATTGCAAAATTTAATCTTGGGTATACTTCTTCTTTGTTTTTCTTTTTTGTTTTTTTAGTTTTCTTACCATCTTCTGGTTCATCTATATCAACTTTTTCTTGCAATGATATTGCTGTTTTTTCTATTTTTTCTTTTATATCATTTAAAAATTCTGCTACCCCATTTAATTCAACTCCAGAAAATACAATTGCAAATTTTGGTCCCATATATCTTACAAAAATATACTCTTTTGACATGTTTCGGCTAAAGATTTCGCTAACTTTTGTCAATACTTTATCTCCTAATTTTCTTGAGTTTTGTTCATTTATTTGTGGTAAGTTTGTTATTTTAAACATACATACAGTTGAAATTGTATATTTGTCAATAATTTTCTTTCCTTCTCCATATAAATATTCTTCAGATTTTAGTCCAGTAAATAAATCTGTTCTAACTATTGCTTCTAATGTTTTTTGATGTACAACTGTTTTTAATACTGCTACAATGTTTTCTTTAACAACATCTAATATTGTTATATCCACATTGTCAAAATCATGTGGTGTTCCACTTTCTATAATCCAATAGCCAATATATACATTATCTATATAAAGTGGAAAAAATATTGCAGATTTTGCCCTTCCAAATTCCATTTGTTGATATGGTAATTTTTCACTTTCTTTATTAACAGTAACATATTTAGGAGTTGCAGTAGCTATGCTATCTTTAAACATATCAACTTCTTGTAATGCTTTTAAAGAATCCCAGTGTTTTTTGTCAACATTTGATGCTTTTATAATATATTGTGCACCATCAAAAACAACAATTGTTGAATATTTTATTTCATATTTTTCTATTAATATATCATTTATTTTTTTTTTTTTCATCTACTGTTGAATATTCCCCAATTGTGTTCATGAAATCTTGTACAATTGAAAGGTTATTTATTCTTTGATTTATATTATTAAATGCTTGAATTTTTTTATGAATATTAAGATTGTAAATAATTAAACCTATTACAATCAGTACAAGTATTATTACAACTGCTACTGCCACTATATGTTCCCCCTATTTTAATATTTTCGTTTCATTTGATTTAAAGTGTTATTCATGCTTGCTGAAAATCCATTATTATAAGATTGCACTCCCTGTGGTCTATAAATATTGTTTCCAGCAGGTGTTGGATATACCATGTTATTAAGTTCTTTTAAATTTGCAATAAAGGCTTTTGAATATCCTTTATTGATATATCACAATTTATAATACTTTCTAGATATCTAGTATATATTTCTTGTTCAAATGGAATTGTCATATATTTTACTGTATTTCTATCAAATAATTCTGTCATAAAAGACATTGCTGGATCATTATAAAATGCCATTCCACCTATAATTGTCTTTTTTCTGAAATTCCTCTTACTTTTACATATTTATTTAATATTATTTTTATTTTGTTTTGATCTAATATATTTTTTGCTTTTAATTCGCGTAAAAATGCAGTTAATGGTTGAATTGTAAGAATATCTAATGTTTGTACTAAATATATTTCTTGTGCATTTGAAAAGTAACCAAATGGTGTATCAAAATCACAATCTATTAAAACTAAGCTATGATTTCTTACTAATGTTTCTAATATATTTTGAGCATTATTTAATTCTTCTCTTTCTGTTGGTAAAGATGTATAAACTGTTAAATTTCTATTTACAGTAATTCCTTTTGCTTGTCCATTTGATAAATTTTGTAATGTATTTGTTGCAATATTTCTTAATTCTTCTTCATTTTTTGTATATATATAATATGAATTTTTATTTTTTGTTGTATCCAATATAGCAACATTTATTCCTATTGATGATGCATATTCTGCCAAATTATTTACTATAAATGATGTTCCATTTTTACTTGTTCCAACAAACGTTACAACTTTTTTATCTGATGTTAAAAGTCTTGCAAGTTCTTGACTTGGTTCAAAATCTTGTCTATTATTTATTCCACTAACATTTGTTACATCAACATAATTACTATATGAATTGTTGTTTGTCATTGTATTTTGAGTTGTTTGATTATAATTGTTGTAATTATTAGTATAAGCATTATTTTGAGGTATGTTGGTTGGTTCCTCAAAACCTGGTAATACATCTGTATTTTCTTTTTCTTCTTGTTCAAATCCTGGTAATACATTATTAGGAGTATTATCTTCTATTCCTGGTAATGGACTTGGAGAGTAATTTGTATTTTTAAATCCTGGTACTATTTCTTCTTTTTCTTCTTCAAATCCAGGTAACACTGTATCTTCCATTTTTTGAAATCCTGGTAATACTTCATCTTCTACTTTTTCAAATCCTGGTAAAGTATTTGATTGTTCTGTAACATTTTTTCTAGGTCTTCCCCTTCTTTTTGGTGTTTCATCAGTTTTTATAGTATTTTCTTGGATTGGTGTTTTTCTAGGTCTTCCTCTTCTTTTTGGTGGTTGCTCTTGAACTATTGGTTCTGGAATGACTGGCACGTTTGATGTTTTTGACATTAAGCTTTCTAACATGTCATCTTCATCAGGTTCTATGTTACTCTCTTGTCTGTTATATGTTGGTACTTGCATATTTGAAGTTTTATCATTTTTTTGATTTTTTCTTTTACTAAAACTGCTCTTAAATTTAATGGTAAAATTTTTACTTTTCCTCATAAAACTGCTCTTA
>VOFB01000856.1_pt1 | contig 32001 bp, 45 predicted proteins | sample 5384141 | NCBI WGS metagenome assembly VOFB01 (sample SAMN12384721, study PRJNA508395) | human gut metagenome | isolation source: healthy gut A | host: Homo sapiens | reverse complement strand
ATGTATACAGACTAGAAGACACAGACGAATTTTTAGCAATTGGAGGAGACGAATATTTTGAAAAAGGTATTTCTATTATAGAATGGGGAGAAATAATTAAAGATATTCTTCCAAAAGAATATATCAAAATCTCTTTTGAAAAAGACAATAAAAATGAAAATATAAGAATATTAAATATAGAAATCTATGGAAATAAATTTGATAATTATTTTAAGGAGGATTAAAATTGAAAACATTAGCAATAGACACATCTAGCAAAATTTGTGGCGTATGTATATTGGAAAATAAGACGTTAATTAATAAAATAGATTTAAACAATGGCTTAACACACTCTGAAAGTTTAATGCCATTAATTAAAGAAGTATTAGAAAAGGCAAATTTAAAATTATCTGATATTGATAACATTGTTTGTGACATAGGTCCTGGCTCTTTTACAGGAATTCGTATAGGTGTTGCAACTGCAATGGCATTTGTAGATAGTTTAAACCTAAAATATACTGGTGTTACCTCTTTAGAAGCACTTGCCTACAATATAAATACCCAAGGTTTAATTTGCAGTATAATTGATGCTAAAAACGAAAACTGCTACTATGCTTTATATAAATTAGAAAGTGGCAATTATAAAGAATTAATAGAACCAACTGCAACTACTATTTCAAATATGTTAGATACTCTAAAAAATATACTGAACAAATAACATTTGTTGGAGATGGCATAATGTCATACAAAGAAAAAAATTGCTTCAAATATTAAAAATATAAAATTTGCAGCTGATTCTATAAATGACATAAATTCATATTCTTTAGCTTTAGCAGGGCTTTACAAACTAGAAAATAATAGCACACTTCCGCTTCTTCCCTTATACCTAAAAAAGCCACAAGCCCAAAGACAATTGGAGGAAAAACAAAATGGAAATACAAATTAATAATATGAATTTAAATGACCTAGAATCCATTTGCTCTAATCTGGAAAAAGATTTTGATGACTTTTGGAATTACAACATTTTAAAAAATGAGCTCCAAAATCCAAATTCCATATATTTTGTTGCCAAAGACAAAAATAATAATATATTAGGATTTGCAGGAATATTAAAAATTTTAGATGAAGCAGATATAACAAATATTGTTGTGAAAAAAGACTATCGAAATAAAGGAATTGGAACTATGCTTTTAAAACATTTAATTTTAGAAGCAAAAAAAAACAAAATCTTCTAACAATAACGTTGGAAGTTAACGAAAAAAATAAAAACGCCATTTTATTATATAAAAATTCAAATTTGAAGAATTAGGAATAAGAAAAAAATACTATAATAACACTGATAATGCAATTATTATGACATTAAACTTAAAAAGCTAGTAACCTTAATTACTAGCTTTTTTTTAGTTATTTTAATTCTATTTTTATTTCCTTTTCTTCTTTTAAATTTATCTTACTGTATTTCACACCACATTCGTCAAATAATTTTCTTGATGCTATATTATTTTCTGAATTTGCATATTTGTCACACAAATAAATTACTTCTTTTATTCCAGATTGTATAATAATTTTTGCGCATTCATTACATGGAAATAAGTCAACATATATTTTGGCATCTTCTAAATCCTTTTTGCTTCCTCTATAATTTAATATTGCATTTAATTCTGCATGACATACATATGGGTATTTTGTTTCTAAATTATTCCCCTCTCTTCCCCATGGAAAATTTTCATCACTATACCCATTTGGTGCTCCATTATAACCTATTGACAAAATTCTATTATCATTACTTACAATACAAGCTCCTACTTGTGTTGAAGGGTCTTTACTTCTCATTGCTGAAAGTTTTGCTATAGACATAAAATATTCATCCCATGAAATATAATCACTTCTTTTTTGGTTCATTATAATTCCTCCTTTATTATTTTTTATATGATTTGTTATTTAATGTTGGGTATTCAAATTCTTTTCCACCTTGTGTAAAATTGCCAAGTGTTGTATGATCTTTTTCCATATCTTCTTTTCCTTTTAGGAAATATCTATATTTTGAACTATTGCCTATATAGCCTCCACCTATAATTACTGGATCATCCCATGTGCAATCAACTGCATACCAATTATTTTCTAATTTCACATAATTCCATGCATGATTTTCAGACTGACCGCTTGAATTTATACCTTTTCCAATTACCATTGTAGACTCTATTCCTAGCCCATCTAGTAAATACTTAAACGCCCTTGCATACCCTTCACATACACATTTTCCATTAATTAGTGCTCCATATATATTATAAATATTTTTTTCTTGCAATGATGTATCATATTCTATATTTTCTACTAAATAATCATGTACCATTTTTATATCTTCATAATCATTTCCTGTTTTATTATGTATTATTTGCTTTCTAATTGCTTCAATTTTTTCAAGTGCTAAATTTATATCTTGTTTATTTGAAAATTCTTCATTTAAATAATTTGCTTCTTCTCCATTATTTATATATACATTATAAGTTTTGTTTTGCCCTTTTGTTGTTGTTTCTATATTTAAATACATTTTATTTGGGCTTAAATAAAACACATCTGGATTATCATATGTATATGCTTCAATTGCAGATTGATAGTATTTTCCAAGTTCTTCTTGGCCATTTTGTTTAGATAAAATATTTGAAAAAGATGTTCCTAAATTTATTTTGTATGTTCCTTCTTTCATATTTTCTTTATTACTTTCAAATGCTTTATATATTGTTTTTGAATAACTTTCTAATTGATTGTAAAAGTATTTATTAACAACTATATTATCATAGTTTACATCATTTTCGGAATTTTCTATGTTATTTTTTGAAAGTTCGTCTAATGGATTTTTTTCTATAATTTTAGGTGTTTCAATGTTTTTTTCTACTGTATCATTTGTGTTTATACTACTTGTTTTAAATTCTGCAACCTCACTTAAAGCATTACTTTTATCTGTTTCATTTATTTCATTATAAATTATTACTCCAAACATTCCAATTACACCAAATATAGCAATAACTATAAATGTCATAATTAACATTGTAAATTTATCTTTCATAAATTTTGCTCCTTTACTGTTTTATTATAACATTTTTTTAAACTAAAAACTAGTATATTTTTTTGAAAATTTACCAATACTAACTAAAAAATTTGTTATAATTTACATTTATTATTTACGCTTATAATTATATATTCTTCCCAGGGCTCCCCATTATAAGAAAATGTAATTCGTTACCTCATACATTTTCTAAAACGGTCCCCACTTGCCCTTCACAGAATATATAATTATAGCTTTAAATTTTAACAAAAATTTAACTTAACACATAACAAGAAAAATTTAGGAGATTAATTATGAATTTTAAAGATTTTTTTTTATTATATGCCACCTACTGAATATAATTTTGATATTTTAGAAAAAGACAACATATCTCAAAATGATTTAAATAATGATAACAACAAAAAAACAAATATATTTCCAAGTTTAGATGTTAACCTAGAATACGTAAAATCCAAATATAACACTTTAATTAATAGTGATATTCTAATTAGAGAATTCACAATAAATTCAAGAAATAAACAATATAAGGCATTTTTACTTTATATTGATGGAATGGTTGACTCTGAACTTATGAATAACTTTGTTATAAAACCTTTAATGATGAGAAACAAAAACAACTTGTATAATGGAGACCAATCAAAAGTTATAGCAGAAGCTGTTACAAATAATATAACTGTTAGAAAAGTAAAAAAATTTGATATGGTTGAGTATTTATTTAATTGTCTTATTCCTCAAAATACTGTAAAAAAAGTTGAAGATTTCGAAAAATTATTTTCTGATATTAATGCAGGAAATTGTGGATTGTTTGTAGATACTATAAACATTGCATTTGATATTGATATAAAAGGTTTTCAGCAAAGAAGTATAGATTCCCCAAATAACGAAATTGTTATAAAAGGATCTCAAGAAGCATTTGTAGAAAATTTAAGAACAAATACATCTTTACTTAGAAGAATTGTTAATAATGAAAATTTAATAATTGAAAATGTAGAAGTTGGTAAGGTTACTAAAACAAAATGTGCTGTATGCTATTTGCAAAATATAACCAATTTAGATTTAGTTGCCGAAGTTAAATATAGGCTTAACAATCTTGCAATTGATTCTTTGCTTTCTGCTGGCCAATTAGAACAACTAATTTCAGATTCTAATGAATTTGGAATACCAGAAACAATGTCCACAGAAAGGCCAGATAAGTGTGCAAAATATATGCTTCAAGGAAGAATTATTGTTATTGTTAATGGAACACCATATGCACTTATTTTACCTGCAACATTAATTGATTTTATGGCTTCACCTGAAGATACAAATTTAAAAGTAAATTTTTCTAATTTTTTAAGAGGAATCAGGTTTTTAGGTGCTTTTCTTACTTTATTGCTACCTGGAATTTATATTGCAATAACAAGCTTTCACCAAGAAATTCTTCCAACAGAATTATTATTTTCTATTTTGGCCTCTCGTGAAAATGTTCCTTTTCCAGTAATTGTAGAAATTTTAATAATGGAAATATCTTTTGAATTAATACGTGAAGCAGGACTTAGAGTTCCTTCTCCTATTGGCCCTACAATTGGTATAGTTGGTGCTTTGGTTCTTGGGCAAGCTGCAGTTAGTGCAAGCATTGTTAGCCCTATATTAATTATTATTGTAGCCATAACTGGTATTGCATCATTTACTATTCCAGACTTCTCTTTTGGATTCCATTTACGTTATTTTAGATTTGTATTTATACTTTTAGGCTATATGGCAGGCTTTTTAGGAATTGGCATTGGTATATTTGTATATATTTCTATTTTATGTAGTTTAAAATCTTTTGGAGTATCTTTTACTGCTCCTTTAGCTCCTTTAAGCAATTTAAAAGGAAATGGTTATTTTCTACCTCCTGTTTGGAAAAGAGAATATCGTCCAAGTTATGTTGCACCACAAAAAATGAAAAGAGAAGAAAAAATTTCTATGAAATGGAAGTATGACTCATTTGGAGGTGATAAAAATGGGAAATAATAAAATTGGAACTGTAGAAGCAATAATGAGTATTTTAACAGTTGTTGTTGCTCATACAATTTTATCACTTCCAAGAATTTTAATTTTAAATACTAATTCATCTACAATTTTGAATTTAATTTATTTAACTATTATTGCAATGGCTTTGGCCTACCTTATTTACTTTTTATTAAAAAAAATTTCCTGGGTTAGATATTGTTGATATATCTGAAAATTTAGGTGGTAAAGTTTTTAAAAATATTGTTGGGGCTGTATTTATTTTTCACTTTATTACAAGTTCTAGTTTATTATTAAGAAACTTTTGTGAAGGATTAAAAATTCTATACTTCCCTCTTACAGATATTTTATTTATAATTTTGCTGTTTGTAATTGCAGTGTGTATAAGTATAAGACTTGGTCCAAGTTCTGTATACAAAACAAATCTAATTATAATTCCACTTACACTAGTTAGTATTGTTGCTTTGTTTGTATTTAATTTAGAAAACTTTGTACCACAAAGAATGTTTCCCATTTTAGGCAATGGATTTTTTTCAACATTTGTTTTAGGACTTACTAACTTAAGTGCTTTTGGAGGAATTGCATATATATACTTTTTACCACCATTGCTAAAAGACCCTAAAAAACTAAAGCAAATTTCTATTATCTCTGTATGTGTAATAGGTATTTATTTAATTTTATGTGTTTCAATTATTCTTTTTATATTTACATCTCTTGTTTCTGCAAATGAAATTATGCCTTTATATTTTGCAGCAAGACATATTGATTTTGGAACATTTTTTCAAAGGCTTGAATCCTTATTTTTACTTATTTGGATTTTAGCATTTGCAAGTTATCTAGGTACTTGTACTACTATTTCTATTGGAATTTTTAAAAATTAACTAATATAAAAGATATAAAACCTATTGCAAATATATTTGTATTATTAATTTTAGGTGTTTCCTTACTTCCAAACAATATGGCAATATGTGAACTAATTGCAAGTAATTTTTATGGCAGTTTTGTAATAGGAATAGTGTTTATTTTAGGTTTATCAATTCTAATTATTGCAAATTTAAAAGAAAGAAAAAAAAATTGAAAGTGGGTAATTCAAAATGAAAAATATATAATTATAAGAATTTTATCTGTTATTGTAATAATTTTATTATTAATTGCCTTTTCTTCTTCATATAATTTTCTTAATATTGTAAGTCTAGATTATGTTGTAGCTATTGGTTTTGATACATCTACCAATAATAATTATCGTATAAGCTTTCAATTTGCAAAAGTTTCAAGTGTTTCTGAATCTGGAAAAACTGAGCAAACCCCAACAATAATAAATACTGTAGAAGCCTCTTCTTTAAATAATGCTATAAATTTAATGAACACTTATATTGGAAAAAAACTTAATTTATCACATTGTAAAGTAATTGTATTTTCTGAAGAAATTGCAAATAATGGAATAGCTAGCCAAATATATTCATTAATTAATGATACCCAAATTAGGCCATCTGCCAATATAATTGTTAGCAAATGTAGTGCTCAATATTATATAGCAAATTCTAAACCTATATTTGAAAATTTAATAACTAAATACTATGAGGTTTTTCCAAGTTCTAGTGATTATACAGGTTATACTGCAGATACTACAATTGGCGATTTTTTTAATGCCTTAGAATGTGAGCTTTGTGAACCAACAGCTATACTTGGTGGGTTAAATACAGAACATTCTGATAACACATCTTCTATAAATTCTAAAAAAGATTCTAGCCAAAAATCAAATGAATCTACAGTTTCTGGTAAACGTGCCACCGAAAATATTGGTCTTGCTGTATTTAAATCTGATAAATTAATTGGAGAGCTAAATGCTTCAGAATGTCTTGCATTTTTAAATATAAAAAATGAAGTTAAAGGGTTTTATGTAACAGTTCCATCACCTGAAAACTCTAATGAAAATATTGATATTTATATAACCCCAAATAAAGATATTGATGTTAGTGTAAAAATTGTAAATGGTTCCCCATATATTAAAGTTAAAGCAGATTATTCTGGAAGAATACACTCTTTAACTAGTGATTCTGACTATTTAAATGAAAATACTTTAAATGCAATTTCTAAATCTTGTAATAGTTATATAGAGTCTGTTTTTTCTGATTATTTATATAAAACTGCTAAAGATTTTAAGTCAGATATTAGTGGACTTGGAAAATATGCATTATCTAATTTTTTGACAACTAAAGATTTTTCTAATTACAATTGGCATGAAAATTTTAAAAACTCTTTTTTTGATGTTGATGTAAATACTTCTATACAATCAAGTCTGTTAATTACAGAAACTTAAAATAATTATTTGGAAGGTGTTTTTTATGTTTCATATTATTTTTAATATAATCTTTTTTATAATAAGTATAATTATTTTAGTTAAATCTATTTTTTATGCTATATATGAAATAAATAATGAAAATAATAAAAGTGGTGGAATTTGTGTTATAATTTTTTCCTCTTTAGTTGTGCTTTTTGCTAACATTATGGTTTTAACAAGATAAAAAAAACTGGGATTTTCTTACAATCCCAGTTTTTTATTAATATCTTATTTTTCTATAATTTCAAAATCAATTTGCCTTAATAATTTACTTGCACTTATTACTCTTATTTTTACCTTATCTCCTATTTTATATGTTTTTTTAAATTTTTCTCCTATTAAGATTTTTCTATTTTCATCATATATAAAATATTCATTTCCTAAATGTTCAAATCTAATTAAGCCTTCTACTGTATTGTCTAATTACAAACATTCCAAATTGAGTAATTGATGAAACAATTCCTTCATATTCTTCACCAACTTTATTTTCCATGTATTCAGCCTTTTTTATATCTTCACTTTCTCTTTCAACTTTTGTTGCTATTTTTTCTCTATCTGAAGAACTTGTTGCTCTTTGCTCAGCTTTTGCCTTATATTCATTTTTAAATTCATCACTTACATTATATTTATTTTCTAAATAATTTGAAATTATTCTGTGTATAAATAAGTCTGGATATCTTCTAATTGGTGATGTAAAGTGGCAATAATATTTGCTTGCTATTCCAAAATGTCCTTGATTTTCTGATTCATATCTTGCAACTTTTAATGTTCTTAATATTAAATTAGAAACAACTTTTTCTTCATCTTTTTGCTTTACTTCTTCTAATATTTTTGCAAATTCTGTTGGGTAAACTTTTTCATTTACTATTTTTACTTTTAAACCAAAATTATATAAAAATTTATTTAATTCTTTTACTTTATCTATATCTGGTTCTTCATGTACCCTATATATAAATGGTGCATCAAGCCAGAAAAATTTTTCTGCAATTGTTTCATTTGCTTTTAACATAAATTGTTCTATTATTTCATTTGCAAAACTTGTTTCATACTTAGAAATATTAGTTACTCTTCCATTTATATCTAAATCTATTTTACTTTCTGGAATGTCTAAATTTAAGTAGCCTTGCTCTGCTCTTTTCTTTTTTAATATTTTTGCTAATTCTTCCATTAGTTTAAAATTGCTAATATAATCTTTATATTTTTTTGTTATTTCTTTATTAGAATTATCCAAAATTGCTTGAACATCATGATAATTCATTCTTTTTGTAACATTTATTACTGCTTTATAAACATCAGATGAAACCACGTTTCCTTTGCTATTAATTTCCATTGTGCAAGAAAGCGTATATCTATCTTCGCCTTCATTTAAACTACAAATACCATTAGAAAGTTCTCTTGGAAGCATTGGTATAACTCTTCCTAGCATATATATACTTGTCCCTCTTATTTGTGCTTCTTTATCTAGTAAACTATTCTCTCTTACATAATAACTAACATCTGCAATATGAACATCTAATTTATAATTTCCATTTTCTAGTTTTTTTACACTTACTGCATCATCTAAGTCTTTAGCATCTTGACCATCTATTGTAAAAACTATATCATTTCTTAAGTCTTTTCTATTTTTTATATCTTTTTCATTTATTTTATTTCCCTTACTTTTAGCCTCATTTACAACTGCTTTTGGAAAAACATATGGAAGATCATATTCTTTTATTAAAGAAAGCATATCAACTCCTGCTTCATTAACTCCTCCAAGTATTTCAATTATTTTTCCTTCTGCATTTTTACCTTTTTTTGGGTATTTAGTTATTTTTACTAAAACCTTGTGGTTATTTCTTGCTTTTCCACAATCTTTTTTTGAAATAAATATGTCTGTACCAAAATTTTTATTGTCTGGCACAACAAAGCCAAAGTTTTTACTTTTTTGAAAAATTCCAACTATTGTATCTTTCTGCCTTCCTAGTATTTCTACAATTCTTCCTTCTGCCTTTTTATTTTCGCTTTTTTCTTCTATTATTTCTATTAATACCTTGTCTTCATTTAATGCATTTTTAGATTTGTCTTTTGATATATATATTTCATCTTCCATATTCTCTACCTTTACAAATCCAAACCCTTTAGCATTTCTTCTATATATTCCTTCTAAATAATTATTTTTTTTTCATAATTTCTCCTTAATTTTTAGTTAAAAAAGGACGTTTATAAAAACCGCCCTTTTAATTTATGCCATATATAATATTCCTAGTACTATTGTTATTATTGCAAATACAATTGATAATATTTTTGTCCATCTTTTTTTTTTCCTTCTTTTTTGTACGTGCTTTATTTTTCTCATAAAAATTGTTTGTTGATGAACCTGTTATTGTAGAAGATAATCCCTCATCTTCTTTTGTTTGCATAAATGCTAATATTACTATTATTGCTCCTATTACAAAAAATAATACTGTTAATATTGTTCTTACTACTGCCATTTGTTTTCCTCCCCACGGTTTCCTTTTTTACTTGATTATTTTAACATAAAAATTTTAAAATTGCAACTATATTATAAAACATATACATAAAAAAATTATAATTTTTATGCAAATGCCTAAAAATAGCGAATAATTTGTACTTTTTATACCAACATTATTTAATTTTTCAAATTCATTTACAATTTCTTGTATTTCATTTTGTTCTAATATTTTCTGTTCTTCCATATATTCTTTGGCTAAATATTTTGCTTTTATCATTGCATCATTTTCTAAATATGCTCTAACTAAAAATATACAATCCGAATAAATACCAATAATGTTAAAAACATCATTTTATATGGTAGTATTTTAAATAATGCAAGTATCGTTATTGTTATAAAATATATTAAATATATATTTGTATAAATAAAATTAAAATATAGTAATTTTTTATCTTGTACAGAATGTAAACATTCATGTGCAATTGTTTGTATTCTTGTATAACTTTCTTTTATATTTGCAATTATAATTTTGTCTGTAATTGCAATATACATTGAATTTTTGCTTTCTAAATTTTCTTGTATTTTTGTTGTAGTATTATTTAATTTTTTTAAATACCATTTACAAATTTCAGTGTTTTCAGGAAATTTTTTAGTTAATTCATCTAGTTTCTTATTAACTCCTATTTCTTTTATTTCTTTAATGTTAAATTTAAAAATAAACTTTAACATTAATACCAATACTATAATAACTATTGCTAAGATTAAATATTCCATAAAAATCACTCCTGTTAAATTTATTTTTTAAATTTAACAATTCAAACTTTTTATTGTAGCAAATCTTTTACGCTTTCTCCTATTATTTTATTTACATCTGCAATTAATATATTAAACTTGTTTTCTGCATCAAAATATTTTTTTGCTTCTTGCTGTTCTATTAATTTAGCATACATTTGTTGCATTTTTTTTAGCATTTCTTCGTCATTTTTTCCAGTTTGCATTACATGTATTTGAGTTTGATATCTTAATTTTTCAAACTCTTCTATTTCATTTTTTAATTCTTGTTTTAAAGAAATTGCTTGTTTAGCCATTTTATAATTCACATATTCCTCTGATGATTTTATTTCACTGGCCAATCTATTTGCTGTATCATAAACGTTCATTTTTTCCTCCTATTCAATTGTAACATCAGCATTTTTAGGGCAAATGTTTACAAAAGTATTTCCGTCATTTACTTTTATTTCATTTCCTTCCAAATCTTCATATTTAGTTTTTTCATTTCTTGATTCTTTTATACATTTTATCTTTATAGCTTTACCATTTGTTATATAATAGCCATCAAATGTTCCTGTATTTTTTAATCCTTGTCTTCCTTTATTTTCTGAATCTGTTAGTTCATAATTATCACAAAATGTAATTATAATATTTTTTGTAGTTACCATATTACCTGTTGTCCAATCTTTTTGTTCTTTATTTCTTGCATATCTTTCATATACTTTTTGCTCACTATCATACTCATATTTTACAGTTTGAAGTTGTGAATGTGGTATTGTAACTTCATTTGCCTCTATTCCATCTTCTAATAATATTTCATCTGTTACATAATTTAATACACTACTACTTGTACTTGTTGTTCTATATCTTTTGATTTAGCACTTTCCATTATTTTTTTTTGTGCTTGTTACAGCATTATGTGGTGCTGACTTATCTTTAACTCTCCAAAATGTTGTTCCATCTTCTGATATTCCATTTATATTGTTAATTTTATATTTAGAAATGTCACTTTGCGCTTGTGGGCTCCAACCAAAATGAACATATATTGCATCATTTTCCATAGCATAGTCTAAGAAATAATGTCTTGAGCTTCTAACTGGTCCAATTTTTTTCTATATCTTTTCCTTTAAATAAAGCCATTAACCTTGTTTCTCCACCCTCTACTACTATTTCATAAACCATATATGCATCATTTAGTCCCGCTTGTGGCCATGCTAAGTTATGATTATCAATCATAACTGCAATTGGCCTATCTTTTTTCCGGAATAAATTTTAACCTTGTTTTCTTCTACAACTTGTCCTTGTTCTTGTGCTTCTTCATTAAAGCTTTCTACTCCCGCTTCTTTTTATCATTAACTATTTTCCATGCCAAATATGCTCCTGACACAATAATTAAAATTATTAAAAAAGTAATTAAAACTCTTGTCCCACTTTTTTTCTTTTTTCTCATACTTAACTCCTTTTTATATCAAGTATTTCTAATATTTTTTCTTCTTTGGGTCTCATTTCTAATTTATCTTTTTCTTCTATATGGTCATACCCCATCAAATGATAAAACTATGTACTACCATGTAGCTTAATTCTCTTTTAAAACTGTGTCCATATTCTATTGCTTGCTCTTTAACTCTTTCAATAGAAATAACCATATCTCCTAAAATATCTTCATATTTAAAATCTTGATTTTTAATTTTTTTTGCTAACTCGTCCCTTTCAAACATAGGAAATGAAAGTACATCTGTTTCTTTGTCAAGTTTTCTATATTCTTTGTTATATTTTCTTATGTTTTCTGGGTTTGTTAGTGTTATTTGAACTGTTAATTTTGAATTTTCTAAGTGTTCTTCTTTATAACATTCTTTTATAACATCTTTTATTATTTGTTCATATTCTGGATTTTCTTCTATATCTAAATATGTTATTTCATACATGTACAATGCTTCCCTTCAACTTTTATGTATTTTCCTTCAGATTTATAAGAATTCTTTATTTCTCTTATTGCTCCATAATCGACTAGTTTTCTTTTATAATATTTTTCAAGTTTTGAGTAATCTATTTTTTCACCGCTAAGGCTTTTTAAATCTTTTTTTTATAAATAATATTTCTTTTTGTTTAATGTATTTTTCAAAGTCTGTTTCTTTTAAATTATTAATTGTTTTATATTTTTCATAGAATTTTTTATATTCTTCTCTTTTGTTTGCATTTTCCCAATATACTTTACTAGATAGCAATTTTATATTGTAATCTTCTATTAAATTTATTAACATGTTATATGCTTTTTCTCTTTTGGTTGCAATTTTTGTATCTTGTACTAGTGATCTTGCGTCTTTTAATAATTTTTCATAACATTGTTCTGCAACAACTAGTGGTAAACTATGTGTAAATAGTCTTCTACTTATTCCTAATAATATTGTATTTTTTTCTATATTATCTTTTGTATCTAGTTTACCTACTGTGTATTTTTCATATTTTTCATAATCTTCTTTTATTTCTTCAAATTTTTCTTCTGTTTTATTTTTTAATTTTAATGCCAATATATTTTGTATATATTCTTCTAATGTGTAAAATATTTTTGTATATATCCATTCTTTTGTCGCATCATACACATTTGTAGAATCTGCAAGTTTTATAGAATAATTTTTTAGTATAGATTTATATATAGAATCCATTTTGTTTATATAAAATTTTTTATAACGTTCAATTAACTTTTCTTTTCCACCTGTTACAATTCCTTCATAGTCTAATTCTAGTAAATATTTTTGTTTTCTATATTTGTATTCCATATATTCACTTTCTTTTAAACTTGTTACTTCATAATATTTAGATAATGCATTTTTTTCAAACTCACTTGCTGTATTATTTTTTACTTTTTTATATATTGAATCCATTACATACTTATCTAATGATTCTAAATAAGCAGTATATGTTGTTTCATATTTTTTTCTAATTCTTCTTCATCATAATTTGATTTATCTTCTTTTGTGTAGTTTTCAAATGCTTTTAATAAGTTATTTCTTTTCATTGAAATTAACATTCCATTAATTCCTATTTTTGTAGGTATTAATAATTTTGTTAATGTTGTTGATATTTTATTAAAAAAATTTCTATCTGCTCCTGTTATTCTAAGGCTTCTTTCTTCCATTTGCATCATCCTTCCTAAAATACAATTTTTTCCTTAGTGCCTATATTTTCAAGTACTTCATATGTAACATAAACATCTATACTGTCCTCATTTTGATAGACATTTACATTTTTGTTTAAAATGTTTTGTTTATTTTCAATTTCTTTTTCTATACTTTCTTCCAATTCTTTTATTCCTTGCTCTTTTGCCTCTTCTACTTGATACGTCTTTTCTACATTTTTTTGCTCTTTATACGTTGTTTTTGTAATTGAAATTGGTAAATAAAAATCTGAAAATATTTTAAACTTTTTTTTTCTGCGTTTATTGTATCATAAATTTTAAATTTTGAAAGCTTTTTATTAAAATTTATTTCAAAATTATTTATTTTTATTCCATACTTATTTTCTTGCTCTCCTGTTTCTTCTTTTTTTATTTGTTTAAAGTACACTTTTTGGTTTTTGGTATACCATACTTTTGCCTCTATTTTTCCTTTTGCATGTACATACCTAATTCCTGTGTATTTTCCTTCCATCCACCGATTAATTAAAGTTGTTCCAACATTTACAGTGTCTCCTACTTTTACATTTGCAGTTCCATTTTGAGCATTTATTTTTGTTATTACTCCAACTTTATTAGAAACTATATTACAATAATCTTCTTCATTTATAATTTCTGGTTTTTCATCTGCCTTTATTACTTTTACTATTGCGTTTGTTCCTTTTAGCTCTATTCCCATCCATGCTATGTCTGCTCTTTTTAATCGTATTTTATTTATTATTCCTTTTGTGTCTACTTTTGATTTTAATTCTCCAACCTTTAGTCCATTTTCTTCTAAATCCTGCTCTAAATTTTCTATATTTTTTCCATCTTCTTCTCTAATTTCTACGTTCCATATGAAGTTAGAACTAACTATAGTAAGTACTATAATTATACCTAAAAAAATGCAAATATTTTTCTTTTTTTTGTATCTATTCATAAAAAATGGTAAACCACACTTTTTACTTATTTTTACTTTTACACCCTGTTTTTTTAGCAATTTTAGTTATTGTTTTAAAATCTTGAATTCTAACATTTAAATATAATTTAACATTTTTATCTTTTTTTAAATTCCATATTGTAATTTTTTACTATTACAAATATTAATAAATCTTTCCAAATAATAGCCCTCTACTGCTATTTTTACATATCCTAAAATATAACTTAAAATTACTTTTATTAGCATTTTACACTCCTTTATTCTACTAATCTTTCGATTTCTATACTTTCAATTTTCCCAGTAACTTTTATGTCATCATTTGTCATTGTTTCTAAATTTAAATTGTAGCCATTTATATTTATAATTCCTATATGTGTACTTATTCTTACAAAAAATTCTTCATATTCTAATATTCCTTTATAATTTTCTATTACCATTTCTTCAAAACCAGTTACACTAAGCTTTGGAATATTAGAATATACTTCTTTTGGAATTTCTAACATTTTATCCATTCTGTTTTTTCTTTGTTTTTTCATATTTTTAAAACCTTTCTTTTACTCAAATTCATCCAAACTTTTAAATTCATAGCCCATTTGTTTTATTTGTTTAATTATGCTATCTAATATATTTGTATTTGTTTTAGAGTTTCCATGTAATAACATAATTTCTCCATTATGAACATTGTTTAAAATTTTTTGTTTAGATTTTTCTTCATCAGGTTGTGATTTTTCGTTCCAGTCTTCATATGCAAAAGACCACATTACTGTTGTATACCCCAATGAATTAGTTACTGCTAATGTTTTTTGACTATACTCTCCCATTGGTGGTCTTAAATATTTCATTTCATATTCAAATTTAGAATATATTGCTTTATGCAAATCCATAACTTCACTATTTATTTGCTCTTGGGTTAAACTTGGCATGCTTTTATGATTAACTGTATGATTTCCCACAATGTGTCCTTCGTCTATCATTTGTTTAACTAAATCGCTTTGTGTATTTAAGTAATGTGCTGTTATAAAAAACGTTGCCTTTACATCATTGTTTTTTAACGACTCCAATATTTTAGGTGTATAACCTGCCTCATATCCTTCATCAAATGTTAAATAAATATTTTTCTTTTCATTGCTTCCAAGACATATTCCTTTATTTTCCTCTAATAAAGTTTGGTTTGTTTTTCCCAAATCTGGTTGCTCATGATTATCATTTCTTTTTATTCCCCATCCAATTTTTTTTTATTGATTAACATTTCAGAATTTGTTGCTACAGTATTTATATTTACAACACTTAATGAAAAAATAAGTATAACTATTACTGATAATCCAGCAATTCTTATTTTTTGTTTTTATTTTTTCATTTTACCTCCAACTTTTTTAATTTATAATACATTTATATGTTAAATTAATTTTAATATGTGTTAAATATCTTGTAACACTTATTTTCTATATTTAATTGAAAAATTATGTTAAGTATGGTATTATGTTGTTGTGGAGGAAAGTTATGTAAACTAGAAACGAATTATTATATAAACTAGAAACATCAATAAATAAGTTAAGAAAATTCTGCTGCCCAGATTTTGATGAAATTAATTCTAGAGAATATTATAAAGAAATAATTGAAAAAATGTGTCCAGAAACTCATAATTCATATTCTTATATATTTGGTGATTTTGATAAATTACAATCAATAAATCAAAATTATGGTTTTAATATGGGAAACAAAGCTTTATCAAACGCAATGGATATTATAAAATCTGCGTTGCCTGATGATGCAATTATCTCACGTTTAGGAGGAGATGAATTTTCTATAATACTCCCAAATAAAGATGACAAAGAAAGCAAATTTTATATACAACAAATACATAATGCGTTGCAAAAAATGCTAATTCCATATATGGCCTAACAATTACTCTTGCAAGTGCAAGTTCAAATTTAGGTTCAATTCATGAGTTATATAATATTGCCGAAAAAGATGTTTCAAAGCAAAAAAATAGAGCATTAAATTCAAATATAAATAATGAAAACTTTCTACCATTTAATATAAAAAAAGAAAAAATGTCAGATTCTGAACTATCATCTTGGGAACACTTAAACACTTCAATAGATTCTGCAACATACAACTTCTTAAAAAATATTCGTGCTTCTGAATCTTTTGATTTTAAGCCTTCTGAACTAAGAAACACTGCAACTGCTATGCTTAATGCGCTTAATGATTTAATAAATAAAAATATAGATAATCCAAATTTAGATGTTGGTAATAATTATGAAAATGAAAATTTAAGTGAATGTAGCAAACAAATTGTGACAAATCCTAAGGTTGCACTTCTTATTCATAAATTAGTTAAAGATGAAAATGTTAATATAGATTCTTTAAGTGATGAAGCATTACAAGATTTACTTATTACTATGAGAACACTATTAAACGAATTAATAAGAGATGCAAGTTCTAACTTACTTTCCGAACCATATTTTAGATTATATTTAGCAGATAAAATTTCTGTATTAAATAAACCTATTCAAGGAGTATATTTTACATCTTCTGGTATAAAATTATCAAATACTGCATATAGTCATAAACACACAGACCAAAGGTTAAAACTGACATCTAAAAATCTTATAAATGCTTTTTTCGAAAATAAGAGATTATAATAACTACCCATTTTCAAATTCTATAAATAACACTTATTTATTAAGTCAAGGTGGTGGAAACTTTTTAGCATTAATACCTCAAGAAAATGCAATAACTAAGGAAGAATTAGATAATATTTTAAATGAAGTAAATAGTTTTGTAGATATAAATAATCCATGCAGTCCATTTCTTATGGCTGGTGCATCTCTTGACAATATGAAAAAATTAGTACAAAAAAGCTTTTATCAGAAGTTGAAAAACTGAAAAAGAAGCTAACCTAAAAAAGATCCTTTGAAAAAAAAAAAGCTTTTTACAGCTCTGATTTTGAAATATGTTTCAAAAAGTCTTTTGATTCATGCATAACAGAATATTTAGATAATATTCCAGATGCTCAAAATATAAAAAATAAAACACTATTTATTAATACCTTATTTAATAGTTTATTAAATCATTGTGTATATCATAATGAAAATTTTAAATCAAATGAAAAAAATAATAAAAATGAGATGGAATTATAAAAGAAATTTAATTAATTTTAAATTTTTTTTTTACATTTATTGGAACTTTCATTTTTTATATTATAGATAGCCCTAAGTGATACCTACTCTTCTTTTTTTCTTTGTCGAAGTAATACTTATAGTACTATTTATTGTAAAATTTTGTCAAAATTTTGCTTGACATTGCTCTTATTTTGAATTATATTATTATAGTGGCTGGAAAAATTAGGAAATAGTTTATGTTAATGCATTTATGTATTAAAGAAAGGATTAATTTATGTTAAATTTTGCAATTTGTGATGACAACTTAAACATTTTAGATAAAATGTCTAAAATGCTAGAATCTATATTTACTAAAAATGAATTAGATGCTAAAGTTGCTTTGGCTTCTAATAATGTTGACAAAGTTTTAGATTATATTTATTGTAATAAAACTGATGTATTGTTTTTAGATATAAATTTAAGATCAAGTAAAACTGGTCTAGAGATTGCCGAGGCAGTAAGACAAAAAAAATAAAAATATTTATATTATTTTTACTACTGCACATTTAGAATATGCAATGGTTGCTTATAAATTTAAAACTTTTGACTACTTGGCAAAACCAATTACTTATGAAAGATTAGAAGAAACTATAATGAGATTATATGATGATATTTATAGTAAACCTAAAAAATATTTAAAAATAGATAATAAAAATACTATTGTTGATCAATCTGAAATTAAATTTATTAAAAGAGATGGTATGAAACTTATTTTTCATACTACAAATAAAGATTATGAAATTTATAGTTCTTTTAATAAAATTCAAGATTCATTACCTGAAAATTTTGTTAGATGTCATAAGTCTTTTATTGCTAATATTGATAACATTAGTAATATTGAACCTGTGGAAAATAAAATTTTCTTTGATAATGATTTTTATTGTGATATTGGACCAAAGTATAAAAAAGATTTATTGGAGGCGGTGAACAAATATGGAGATTTTTAATAATATATGGACGGCACTTAGCACGCCGAATGAAGGGTTAGTAAATATTTTATTGATTATATGTTCAATATTTGAAAGTATAATTATAATGTACTTATTTATATATATACTAAATATTAAAGCCAATAAAAAGCAAAAAATTTTATATGTTACACTTTCAGTTATAGAAGGAACACTAACAAACAATCTTCTTCCTTCTCCAATTAATAATATTGTAAATTTTATAATTTTATTTATTATTATATACTTTGTTTTTAAACAAAACATTTTAAAAACACTTTTAGCAGTATTTCTTCCAATTATTATATTTGCATTAGTTGGCTCATTAATATTAAATCCATTTATAAAAATAAACAACATTGATTATAATGCAACTATAACAGTTCCTTTATATAGACTTGAATACCTTTTGATAGTCTACTGTGTAACATCATTAATTATTTTATTAATAAAAAACCGAAATATATATTTAAATATTTTAGACGAATTTGACAAAAAAACAAAGATGACATTAGTTATAACTTTTATACTTGGGGAATTTGTTTTGTGTACGCAATTATTTATTACAGCATTCTATACTAATGAATTACCTATAATAATTTCAGTATTAAATTATATATGTTTATTAGCTTACTTTGGAATAAGCATTTATACTTTAACAAGAATAACTAAATTAACATCAACCAGAAAGCAATTAGCTAATGCAGAAGAATATAATAAAACATTACAAATAATTCATGATAGTGTTAGATGCTTTAAACATGATTTTGATAATACTGTTGCAACACTTGGTGGTTATATACAAACAAATGATATAGAAGGTTTAAAAAATTATTACAAACAACTTGAAAATGAATGTGAAAAAGTAAATAATTTATATATCTTAAATCCAGAAATTATAAATAATCCTGGTATATATAGTTTACTTACAAATAAATATCATAAGGCAGAAAAACAAGATGTAAAATTAAATATTAGTGTACTTATGGATTTAAATACAATAAATATGAAAATTTATGACTTTACAAAAACACTTGGAATATTATTAGATAATAGTATTGATGCAGCAAGCACTTGCGAAGAGAAAACTGTAAATGTAATATTTAGAGAAGATGATAAAAATAAAAGACAATTATTAATTATAGAAAATACATATTCGGACAAAAATGTTGACATCAATAAAATTTTTGATAAAGGTGTTACTGGTAAAGAAAATCACACAGGACTTGGACTATGGGAAATAAGAAAAATATTAAAAAGAAATAATAATTTAAATTTATATACAACTAAAAACGATAAATATTTTACTCAGCAATTTGAAATATATAATATATAAACAAAAAATACAGCTAATATGCTGTATTTTTTGTGTTTGAATTGTTAAATTATATTATTTAAGTGTTTTCTAGTAAGTAAATACTAGAAAATTTAATGACAAATTAGTTAAGTTTAGTCTTTTTTTTATAAGACTTGCTGGCATTTTAGGTTGATGAACTACCCAAATAATTGCACATGCTGTGTTAGTTGCCTTTGCGTATTTTTCTGCTGCTTTTGCTAAAAATTTTAACATAAAACATTCCCCCTTAATTAATTTTATAATATAAGATATCTCTATCTTCTATTATCAATTAAGTACGACCATACACTTCATAACCATATTTGTTGTTTGTAATTTTATAAACTAACTTTGTTATAAAGAGTGTTTGCACTAAGTTTCCCAATATTAAAATATTGGCTAATTCACTACTTGGCACAAACGCTGCAACTATAAGTCCTACACTTAAGGCTATATAAGATAAAATTTGTTTTTTTCTTCTATCTTTTTTTCTAAGGATTGGAACATTTTCTGTATCAGCAGGTGCATAAAGTTTTACCATAAACATTCCAAATACCCATACTAAAAATATTAATAAGTATTTTATTGCTTGTTCTAAAACTATATATTTGCTTGCAAATGCTATTCCACAGTAAAATATTGTTGTGCATATAATGCAACCTAAATGTGTTTTTAAATGAAATCCCCCTGAAAATGATCTATATGGCATAATTAATAAAAAAGTTATTAAAGTCAATTTAAAAATTCCTAATAAATATGCTACTCCTAAAGTAATAAAAACTTTCGGAACTTCACCTATAATAATTTGAAGTCCATAATTTATTACCTCTGCTCTTTCATCATCTATTTCGGGCATCTCTTTTCTTATTTTGTTGGTTAGAAACATGCAGATTTTGTCTATCATTTCCTCACCACCTTTTTAATTGATTAGATTTTATCATCAATATTACTATTTTTATATTTTTTGTTTATGAAAGAGTTTATCTATTTTGCAAAAAATAGATTTTTTAATTTTGTATAAATTTTATTTTGTTTCATATAAAAAAACTATAAAGTATATATTTTTTACTTTATAGTTTTTTTAATATTGACCATGTACCAACACTTTCTGGGTAACATGTAAATTTTAATTCTTTCTTTGTTGTTGGATGAACAATTTTTAGTTCATATGCCCAAAGCGCTATTTGCTTTCCTTTTCCTCTTGTTCCATATTTTTGATCTCCAAATATACTATGTCCAAAATGGCTAAGTTGCACTCGTATTTGATGGTGCCTTCCTGTATGCAAATTTACCTTTAATAAGCTTAAATTTTTTATTTCATCATAAACTAAAACTTCATAATCTAATTTAGCAAGTTTAGCATTTTTCTTTTCTTTACTAACTACTTTACTTATATTATTCCTTTCATCTTTATATAAGTAATCTTCCAAAACACCTACTTTACTTTCAATCTTTCCATCAACTACAGCTAAATAATGCTTTTCAAATGTCTTGTTTCTTACTTCTTCACTAAGTCTTGATGCTGCCTTAGACGTTTTTGCAAATACCATTATTCCTCCAACAGGTCTATCTAACCTGTGTACTAATCCTACATACACATTTCCAGGTTTATTGTATTTTTCTTTTTATGTATTGTTTTACCATTGTAAGCATATCAATATCTCCTGTTTTATCTGCCTGTGATGCAATGTTTGGAGTTTTTTCTACAACAATTATATGATTATCTTCATAAATTACTTTTAATTTTTCCATTTTATTTTTCCCATCTTCCATATATTCCACAAGGTAAAACCAAATTTGAATCTTCCATTTTTAATCCAATTTCTCCTGACTCTAATTTTCCTTTATATTTTTTTTGCAACAGTTAAACTTAATATATCTTCTAAAACCTTACTAGATATTCCAGTCGTATATGAATTTATTAAGAAAAATAATGGATCATCTGACAATACATTTTTACATAATTCAACTAAATCATATATATTGTTTTCAAATTGCCAAACTTCTCCTTTTGCTCCTCTTCCATATGATGGAGGATCCATAATTATTGCATCATATTTATTTTGTCTTCTAATTTCTCTGTTAACAAATTTAACAACATCATCTATTATAAATCTTACTGGTTTATTTTCTAACCCAGAAGAAACAACATTTTCTTTTGCCCAAGTTGTCATACCTTTAGAACTATCTACATGACAAACTGAAGCTCCAGCAGATAAACATGCAACTGTAGCACCTCCTGTATATGCAAATAAATTTAAAACCTTTATTGGTCTTTTTGATGTTTTAATTTTGTTTATCATCCAATCCCAATTAACAGCTTGTTCCGGAAATAATCCTGTATGTTTAAATCCCATTGGTTTTATATTAAATGTTAAATCTTTATATTTTATTTGCCAACTACTTGGCATTTTTTTATTAAACTCCCATGAGCCTCCACCTGTTTTACTTCTATGATATGTTGCATTTATTTCATTCCATTTTTTTGGGTAGCTTTTGTCTTTCCATATTATTTGTGGATCTGGCCTAGATAAGACTACATCTCCCCATTTTTCTAATTTTTGACCGTCTGCCATATCTAATATTTTATAATCTTTCCATTCATTTGCTATTTTCATAATTTTTTAGCAGTACAAAAAATACTACTATCCTCCTTGTTTTTAGAATAGTAATATTTTATCATATTTTATTAAATTTTCCAATAGTTTTATATATAAAACTTGTCCCTCTAAATATTTTGCAATATTTTCATAAAATTATATATTAGGAAAAAATTTAAACAAGAAAACATTATAAGAGCTATAATTGTAAAACTTATAATCTTGTGTTTTTGTATTTTCTCCCAGATTGACCTGTTTTTTTTTCTAATCTCTAACCTATTTAATTCTGTATTGTATCTAATATTAAAAACACCATCTTTTGCATATTCCATAAAAAAATCCCCCCATCATTATATATGTATATTCCCATATATAATGATTTATGCAGGATTTTATAAATTTTCTAGAATTTTTTTTGCCAAGCTTTCATTGATGCCATCAACTTCCATAATTTCTTGTACATTTGCCTTTTTTATTTTCTCTACACTTCCAAATTTTTTTAATAATGCTTGCTTTTTAATATTCCCAATTCCATTTATGTTATCTAGCTCTGATTTTGTGATTTCTTTATCTCTTAACTTTCTATGATACTGGATTGCTGTATCATGAACTGTATCTTGAAATTTTGTAATCAAGTTCTTTAGGTTTTGAGAAATTTTAAGTTCATTTCTGTTTTCATCCATTAAAGCTCTTGTTTGGTGTTTATCGTTTTTTACCATTCCAAATACAGGAATGTCTAAATTATATTTTTTTATAGCATTTTGTGTGGCCCTTATTTGTGTTATTCCTCCATCTGCAAAAATAGCATCAGGTAATTTTCCAAAACCACCATTAGGATTTTCTATTGAATGTTTTAGCCTTCTAGTTATTACCTCTTCCATACATTTTGGATCATCTTGCCCCAAAACAGTTTTTATTTTAAATCTTCTTGATAAATTTTTCTTAATTACTCCATCTTGCATTACACACATTCCTGCAACAATAAATTCTCCTGATAAATTTGAAATATCATATGTCTCAATTTTTCTTGGAAGCTTGTCCATTTTTAAAACTTCCTTTAATTCCATTAATATTTCACTTTTATCTTTTTGTTTGTTTTCAAGTGTAACTTTAGCATTATTTTCTGCCATTTCAACAAATCTAAGCTTTTCACCTTTTTTAGGGCTTTTTAATTCCACTTTTCTTCCAGATTTTGTTGATAAGTATTGCTCAATTGCCTGTTTTTCCTCTAATTCTTCCCTAATCATTATTTTATGTGGTATGTTTGGATTATCTAAATAATATTGTTTTATAAAACCTGACAAAATTTCTTCGTCTTCCATATCATCTAGATTGTTATAAAAATAGTGTTCTCTTCCAACCATTTTGCTTCCTCTAACAAAGAAAATTTCCACACAAACTTCTAAATCAGATTTTGCAATTCCTATAACATCTATGTCATTTTCAGATATATTAGAAACTTTTTGTTTTTCAGACACTCTAATAATTGCCTGTATTCTATCTCTTATTTGAGCAGCCTTTTCGTATTCCATATTTTTAGAAGCTTCTTCCATTTGTTTATTTAAATCTTTAATAATTTTGTCTATTTTCCATCTAATAAATCTATTATTTCATCTATTTGTTTTTTGTATTCCTCTTTAGAAATAAGCCCAATACATGGTGCTAAGCATCTTTTTATATGATAGTTTAGACATGCTCTTGTAGTGGATTTAAAATTTTTACATTGACGTATTTTGTACTTTTGTTTTATAAAATTTACCATTTCTTTTGCAGCACCTGGGTTAGCGTATGGTCCAAAATATTTTGAACCATCATTTACAATTCTTCTTGTAATTAAAACATTAGGGTAATCTGATTTAATATCAATTTTTATATAAGGATATGTTTTGTCATCTTTTAATAAAACATTAAATTTAGGCCTGTTCTTTTTTATTAAATTACATTCTAATATTAATGCCTCTGCTTCATTATCTACAACTATATATTCGAAGTGATCAATTAAACTTACCATTTTTTTTATACGTTCTGTTTTATTTGTTTTTCTAAAATATGACGTTACCCTTCTTTTTAAAGAAACTGCTTTTCCAACATATATTATATTGTCGTCTTTATCTCTCATTACATATACTCCGTGGCTTTGTTGGAAGCTTTTTTAATTCTTCTTCTATATTAAACATTTTATCACCCCAAAATATTATATCATAAACTTTAAAATTTTAAAATTCCTAATTATATTTTAATTTATATAAAGTTTGACAACGTTATGTAAATATGTTATACTTTATATATTAATACTGTAAACCAGTAATTATAAAGGAGGAATCTTTATGACAAGTCAAATGGACGTAAAAAAAGAAGTATCTAACCTTATTCGGAGTTTAGGCATTCCGTGCAATCTTATTGGGTATGAATACTGCCGTGCTGCAATACTTCTTTGCTACAATGACAAAAAATTTTTAAGAAGTATGTCAGATCTTTACAAATTTTTGGGAGAAAAATATTCTTGCACTCCAAATAGTATTGAACGAGCAATATACAATGCAATCAAGAAGGCAAAAGAAATTCAAAATCCAAATTTTATATCAATGTGGCCTTCAAAGCGCCCATGCGTCCATGAGTTTTTAGCCACCATTGTTGATGACTTAAAACTTGCTCATAACGAAATCTGATTTCAGATTTAACTTAGCAAAGATCAAATTTAATTTTGATCTTTGCTTTTATTTTATCTATCTGTTGACACCTTATCTAATTTAATGTAATATAATACCATAAATTGAAAGAAAGGTAAATAAAAAAATAAAAGAAAGGAGTTTTATTTATTAAGCGCCTGGACACTTATAAAAATAGTGTTGACGAGGTCTAGAGTTATCGAAATATTCGGCGGATGCTCTAGTGGTTTTGGCTAAACCATAGTACTAATTAAAAAACAATAGTAATATTGCAACAAAAATTAGTATATAGCTTTTATTTACATGCTTTCAATTCCCAAAATATAACATTTGCCAAATTTATCGCACGTTTTGGCATTAAGGAGGATTTAATATGTGTGGAATTGTAGGTTATATAGGTAATAAAAAAGCAACACCTATTTTAATTAATGGACTTTTAAGATTGGAATACAGAGGTTATGACTCTGCTGGTATTTCAACAATAGAAAAAGAAGGCTTATCTGTTATGAAAGATAAAGGAAGAGTCAAAAATTTAAATGAAATAAATGGAATTGATAAATTAGAAGGTACTATTGGTATTGCTCATACAAGATGGGCTACACATGGAAAACCATCTAAAGAAAATTCTCATCCACATATGGACAATTCTAAATCATTTAGTGTTGTTCATAATGGAATAATTGAAAACTATAATGAACTTAGAAAATTTTTAAATGATAAAAATTATAAATTCTATTCTGACACAGACACAGAAGTTATACCTAATTTAATTCATTATTATTATTCAAAAGATACAAATAATGATGAGCAAGAACTTTTAAGAGCTGTAAAAAATACATGTTTAGATTTAAAAGGAAGCTTTGCAATTGAAGTAATTTCTAAATATTACCCAGAAAATATGATTGTAGTTAGAGATAGCCCATTGGTTATTGGAACATGCCAAGATGAAAACTATATTTCATCAGACATTCCTGCAATACTTTCTTTTACACGTAACTTCTATCTTTTAAACGATTTAGAATTTGTTTTACTATCAAAAAATGATGTTAAATTCTTTGATAAAAATTTAAAAGAATTTAAAAAAGAAATAAAAACAATAGAATGGAATGCTTCTGCAGCAGAAAAAGATGGTTTTGAAGATTTTATGCTAAAAGAAATTTATGAACAACCAACAGCAATTCGAGAAACTATTGGTTCAAGATTACCAGAAAATTCAAAATAGAATTTGATGAATTAAAATTCACCAAAAAATATTTATCAAGCATAAATAAAATATATATAGTAGCATGTGGAACAGCAATGCATGCAGGACTTGCAGGAAAAAATATATTAGAAAAATTATGCAAAATTTCTACCCAAGTAGATATAGCTTCAGAATTTAGATACAGAGATCCTCTTGTAGATAAAAATACACTTTGCATTTTTATATCACAATCAGGAGAAACAGCAGACACAATTGCAGCATTAAAACTTTCTAAAGAAAAAGGAGCAAAAACAATTGCTGTATCAAATGTTATAGGAAGTTCTATTACACGAGAAGCAGATTATTCAATTTATACACATGCTGGTCCAGAAATCGCAGTAGCATCTACAAAAGCATATACTTCACAAGTAATTTTATTAAATATACTTGCACTATACTTTGCAGAAGTATTAGAAAATGTTGATAACTCTGTTATAGAATCATTTAAAAAAGATATATTAGAATTACCAGCAAAAATTGAACAAACACTAAAATTATCAGCAAATATAAAAGAATTTGCTAAAAAGTATATCAAGAAAAAGATATCTTCTTCTTAGGTAGAGGTATTGATGAAACAGTTGCCAAGGAAGGATCTTTAAAATTAAAAGAAATCTCTTACATTCATTCTGAAAGTTATGCATCAGGAGAATTAAAACATGGGCCTATCGCCTTAATTGAAAATGGAATTACTGTAATTAGCATATTAACAGATCCAAACTTAGTAGAAAAAAAGTATAAGTAATATACAAGAAGTAATTACTCGTGGCGCTAAAACATTAGTAATTACAAATCAAGATATTGATAAAAAAATGTTTGATGAGGTTATTTGCATACCTAAAACAAATACCTTTATCTCCCCTATACTTTCTGTTGTGCCACTTCAACTATTTGCATATTATATTGCAAAAGAAAAAGGTCTTGATGTAGATAAACCAAGAAACCTTGCAAAATCTGTAACTGTAGAATAGACATTGGGACGGGGATTTTGTCTTAAGGTTTGCAGCCTGCTATCACCAACTTAAGGTTAAACGGCAATAAATGGTCAATGGCTTAAGGGGGTGGATGGTAATAATATATTAATTTTAAGTACCGCGTAAGCGATCAAACGAGTGCTTGCACGAGTGCGAATTGGAGCAACCTACATATTTTTTTTATTTTTGTTGGTTGCGACACCAAGGTACAAAAATTAATATATTATTGCCATCTATCCCTAGCTATAGACCATTTATTGCCGTTTAACCTTAAGTTGGTGATAACATGCTGCAAACCTTAAGACAAAATCCCCGTCCCAATGTCTATCCTATTAAAAGTTTTAATATTACAAGTACTACTGCACCTGGAATTCCTAGTATTCCAATTAAAATGCTTGTAAAAAAAAATTAAGTCCAATATGAAAATTAAAACTATTCCCTATTAGATTTATAATATAAATGATTGCCCCACCTAAAATAGAATTAACAACCAATTTTAAAACTTTTTTTATAGGAACTATAAATATTCTTCCAAATAAGAATAAAAAACAAATACATGCCAAATATGTTAAAATATTATAATCCATAAAACGCTCCTTAAACACAAATTTTGTAAAATAATAAATTTTATATATTTAATTAATTATTTATTACAATTTTTATGTTTAAATATGGACAAATATTCCATTAAACAGCTTTATTTTTTGTTCTATTCTAAATTTTGCATCTGAAATTATATCAACAATAATTCCTTTTTTCTTTGCTAATTTTATTAAATAATCTAATTTTGATTGATTTGCTTTTATTTGATATGAGTAATAATCAATTAAATCACCTTGTGCATATTCAAAATTTTGTCTTGCTACATTTAGCTCTCTTTTTTGTTTTCAATATACTAATTATCAATTCCTCTTCCTTTTCTATTTCTGTTTTTTCTATAATTTTATTTTCTTTTAAAAATTCCTCTTGCATTTTTACCTCCCACCTATTTTTTCTATTATATGTAAAATTTTTTTAAATATTCCAAAATTTTGTTAGTTTTTTTGCCTAAAATACTTGTTTTTTTGCCCATTTTATAAGATAATATATATGTATAATTATTTTTCGAAAGGACAACTTTTATGAAATTAATAGATAAATTTTTAAAGAAATTAAATACAAGCCGAAATACATTTGCAACATATATTTTAACATTAGTAACAATATATCTTGTAGTAGATAGATTAGTAGAACTATTATTTATGATTTTTACTGGAGTTTCTTATTCTTATTGGGGACCATTTGCATATACTTTTGCAATGGCATGTCCTCTATTTGCATTTTTATTTTCGGGCTCATCAGAATTTGCAACTTCAAAAAAACAAAAAGGTTACACTATTTTATGTTTATTCAATAGCCTTTTACATAATAGTTTTATCAATGTTTACCCAATGGCTTAACATGGGAGCATGGCTTTTCTTAATAGGAACAACAAATTATGTTGATTTAATTACAGACTTTTCTGAATTGGTAAAACCTGCATTTATAAGTTTATCATTATACTTACCATTAATGACTGTATTTCCAATGTTTAAATTTTTATACTTTTCTGTTAATGATTCATCTCAACATACTCGTTCAATATGGGATTATGGTGGAATTAGACTTTCTGAAAACAAAAAAGACTATGGACCATATAGTTTAGAAATGTACTTATGTACAGATGATGAAAATGGAAAAAATGTAAAAATGCCTGAAGTTTCAAGATTTCAACCAATGTTTGTTTGTGGTGGATCTGGTACTGGAAAAACATCTGCTGTACTAGAACCAATGATTGCAAGAGATATAGAAAAAAAAAATACTTTTTTAGAGAAACTTCTAAAGAACTTGGATTTACTGCATTAAAAACTAGAATTGCAGTCCTAAATAAACCATATAGTAATGACTACTTAAACAAAAACTTTAGTTTAAATATGATTTCACCTGCATACGGAAAAGATACTGTTTTTAAAGCTTTTATGAAAAAAATGATATTAGATTCTTCTGATTCTATAATATACAGAAATGTTGGAGTTACAGTACTATCTCCTGACAGTGAAATTATAGAGCATAATTTCATCTGTAATAAAAGGAATGTATGCAACGCAACATAGTGAAATTGAAGAAGCATACAGAGAAGATGTTGCTTTGCAAGCAATTGAAAATATGGCAATTATATTAAAAGAAATGTACCCAAGAATGAATGATGGTTTATTACCAAACCTTGAAGATATGCTAAAAATGTTTACAAATTTAATCTATCACAATTAGATACTCCTAATGTCAAAGAACATTATAGACAAACAATTCTTTCTAACTGTTCTAATAAAATATTTACAGGAAATGCAGATATAGATGAACTAGAATGGTGGTCAAAAGAACTTGGAGAGCACAGAGAATGGAAGATGAGCGATAGTATTGATTTTAATACCATGAAATATGATTCAAAAACATGGTAGTGTAACTTGAAATTTGTTCCTAATGCATCCCTGGAAATTACAAACATTAGGCAAAAATTTCTTTGCATATAAACTAAAAGGTGATAATGGAAAGCCAATGGCTGGTGTTGGAAGATTTAAATATTTATCTTCAAAATATAAGAACCACAAAATATTAAAAAATACGATTTTAATAAATATTCTAACTCAGACAACAGTGTTTCAGAAGACGAAACACAAAATAAAAATTTGATTTTAGACATGTGGATTTTAAAGATGATAGAAATGAATTTGACCCTGTTCAAACAGATACTTCTGATTCATCATACTTATTTGATAATGAAGATGCAATAATTGTAAACCTAAAAAAAGGAAATCCAAATAAAAATAAAAAATATCCTCACTTCTAAAATGAAGTGAGGATATTTTTATACTGTAAATTTCAAAATTCTAATACAATTCCAGAAATAACTCCTACTATATAAAGCAAACAGATTATTGCAATATTTTCTTTTATTTTTTATTAGTCTTAAACAACACAACAAGTCCTACCCCTGCATTTACTAAAAAGTCCAGCTATCATAGTACCAACATTTATAACATTTTTAAATACATATTTGTTATAATTACAGAAGAAGCACAGTTTGAATTAGTCCAATTAGGCTAGATACAATTGGCCCAAATATTGGTTTATTCAATAATATATTTGATATATTTTCTTCCCCTATAAAATAAATTGCAGTATTTATTATAAATGTAACTATTAATATAAATACAAAAATACTTAATGTATGATGAATAGAAGATTTTAGTATTCCCTTTTCACAATGGCAATGATCATGTTCACACAAGTCAACAATATTTTCTTCTTCTATCTTTTTGTTTTTTATTAATTAATACTTAAATCCTGCTACAATTCCAATTACTAAATTTTACAAATAAATTTTTAGTCAAATTACAGCGCTTCTGAAATCCTGCTTGTTGTTAAATATACTGAAATTAGTGTTCCAATGTTATAACCGTCCAGCATAAAATTAGTTGCACCTACTACAATTGTGGAAATTTTTATTAATGGTCCAAAATTTTCCAGTTTTTTTATGGTTTCTTTAGATTTTTGGCAGCTCTAAATTTAAATTGGAACTGGTATTAATCAGATGTTGTAATAAATATACTGAACATATATTTTTTTTTTTCTATTATATTTTTTTTTTTCTTCATCTATACTTGACAAACCTAATTATTTTTATCTTCTGATAGCAACCATTAAAGCTACCTGTTCTACCATTATTACTACTATTTGGAATAACATTTGCACTTGCTGTTATTACATTATTATCATTATCACACCCATCCGTTATTTAAGTCATTATTTGAATTGTTTCCTAATGTTTCAATATTAGCATTTATTGTTACCATTTCCGGTTAATTCTATGTATATTTTTTCATTTCCAGCATCAATTACTTTTGCACTATATATTGTCCTAACACTACTTTTACTACTTGTTCCACTTGCTTTAAATGCTTTAAAGTCATGTTCTCCTTCAAAATATTTTGCAGCATTTTGCATTTTAATTACATCTAATTTATACGGAATATGTGTTTCCAAATTTCTATATATTGCAGTTCCATATTTAGAATTATTTATTACATACCTATATGTTTTTTTCTTACATGTTAATCTACTATGGAACCTTAAATCTACTTCTTTTGCATCTTTTATTCTTATTGATTTTTTTAAATTTGCATTTAATGCCAAAGGCCATTTTTCTATAGGTAGTGTAGAATTGGTTTTAAAATTTGCAACTTGAGCTATTGCGTGTACACCTGCATCAGTTCTTCCAGAAGCATTTAAGTCAACCTTTTCTCCTGTTATTGTTTCTATTGCACGTTCTATATTTCCTTGAATATTTAACTTA
>VOFB01000816.1_pt1 | contig 32001 bp, 37 predicted proteins | sample 5384141 | NCBI WGS metagenome assembly VOFB01 (sample SAMN12384721, study PRJNA508395) | human gut metagenome | isolation source: healthy gut A | host: Homo sapiens | reverse complement strand
CATTACTTGCACCTGTTGAAATATCGTCTAGTACTAATTTTTCTGCCGCTCTACCTCCCAAAAGTGCTATTAATTTTTCTTGCATTTCAGTTTTAGATATATAATATTTATCATCATCTGATTTATACATTGTATATCCCCCAGCTACTCCTCTTGGTACTATTGATATTTCTTTTACATCTGTCTGTGTTGGCAAATATCTGCTTACAACAGCATGTCCTGCTTCATGATATGCCGTTAATTTTTTATCTTTATCTGAATATTTTCTTGTCTTTTTTTCCAATCCTACTGTAACTTTTTTTACAGCTTCTTCTATATCACTATTTTCTATTTCATCATGTTTATTTATTGTTGCAATTATTGCTGCTTCATTTAAAATATTAGCAAGTTCTGCTCCTGTAAATCCTGCTGTATCTTCTGCAATACTTTCTAAATTAACTTCATCAGATAACATTTTCTTTTGTGCATGTATTTTTTAATATTTCTAACCTTCCTTTTAAGTCTGGCGCTGGAATTGTAATTTGTCTATCAAATCTTCCAGGTCTTAAAAGTGCTTGATCTAGCATTTCTGGTCTGTTTGTTGCAGCTAAAACTATTATTGTTTCTTCTGAGCTAAATCCATCCATTTCCACTAATAATTGATTTAATGTTTGATTGTTTTCTGTTTCAGCCCCACTATTTGATGTCCTTCTTGAACCTATTGCATCAATTTCATCAATAAATACAATACATGGTGCAAGTTTTCTTGCTTTTTCAAATAGTTTTCTTACACGAGAAGCTCCAAGTCCTGCAAACATTTCGATGAATTCAGAACCACTCATTGAAATAAATGGCACATTTGCCTCACCTGCAATTGCTTTTGCAATTAAAGTTTTTCCTGTTCCGGGTTTTCCATATAATAAAACTCCTTTAGGAACTTTTGCTCCCATTTTTGTGAATTTTTCAGGCTTTTTTAGAAAATCTACAATTTCTATCATTTCTTGTTTTTCTTCATCAAGTCCTGCTACATCTTTAAATCTTACTTTTGTATTTTTTTCTGCTTCGTCATATACTTTTCCTTTTTCTCCCAATCCTTGCATTTTAAATATCATTATAAATAATGCAAGCATTATTATTGTTGGTAATAATGAAACTATAACTGATGCTAAATTACTAAAAAATGATTTTGGTTTTTGTATTAACTCTATTTCATTTCCTTCTGCAACTTTTTGCTGAACATATCCCATAAAGCTCTCTGTATTAGGAACAATTGATGTTTTTTTCTTCTTCTACATTTTTTACTTTTACTTTAACAGTTGTGCTTCCAACTGTCATTTCTATCTTTTCAATATTCCCATAAGATATTTCCTTTATTAAATCTGTATATGCTAATGTTTTTCATCCTTTTGGTCACCTTTATTATTCATAACCAAAAATATTGTAACTACACTTATTGCTACTAATGCAATTAAAATAACTAATATAAGAAGTAATTTTTATTTTTCTTTTTTTCATTATTATCTTTATTCATTTTTTCAATCCTTTCATAATTTTATGCTTCAGATCCCTCTGGTTCATTTCCATCTTCTTTCTCATTTTTTTCATCTTTTTTCTTATCATCATTATTGTCTTTTTTATCTTCTGGATTTTTATCTTTTTCTTCCTCTTCATTTTCATTTTGTTCTTTTACTTGTTTTTGCACTTGAATAACTTTTGTAAGTTCAATTTGTTTTTTCATAAATTCAGATTTTATTATAACTATTGCCGCAATTAAGTATATTGCTGCAACTGCTATATACATTACTTGAAAATATTTTATTTCAAAATCAACAAATATGTTTAAAATCATATATGCTATGTTTAACAAAACTGATAAAGAAATAGCATAAACACTCATGTTAAATATTGCCGCGTACCTCATCTTTATTTTTGCAAACCATGTTGCCATAACTCCAAATATGCTTAATATTACTACATTCCACAAAATTGATAATAAATATGTTATAAAAGAGTATAATAATAAAGCTAAAAACAAACTAATATAAAATACTATCATTTTATTGCTATTTATAGTATCTATAAATGATTGTTTATCAAATTCAGTAATTTTAAAGATTTTAATAAATCTTGATATTTATATTCTACAGGAGATGTTAGGCTAGATTTTATAATCATTTTATCATTTAACATAATTATCCCAGCTTGATTATTCAAAGAATTTATATAGCTATTTATTTTTTCGTTTTCTTTAGTTTTAGTATTTATTATTATTTTACCAAATTGTGTATTGTCAATTATTATTTCCTCTTGATTTTCTGTGTCTAAATTTCCATCTTTATAATTAAAGTTTTCTATTTGGTCAGTTACTGTTTTTATTGTATTTTTTATTCCCTTATCTGATCTATAAACAGTGCCTAGTCCAAATACAATTGCAATTATTAGTGTAAGTTTTAATAAATAACTAATAGCTCTTGGCATTCCTTCTGCTGCCATTTCTCCATATTTTTCTATATTTGTAATTGAATACCATAACTTTTTAAAAAATCCTTTTTTCATTATTTATACTCCCTTCTTATGCTGCTATCTACATATTTTGGGTTTAAATTTATTTTTATTTCATCACCAATTTCGGCTTTTTTTCCTGTTATATCAACTGTTAAATGGTATGTTCCTACTCTTCCCAAAACTCTGCATTTTTGATTATTTATATTTATATATATATTCTTATCTTTTATACTGTCTTTTATATCTCTTACTATATATCTTAGCTTGTCCACAGTTCTAAACATATCTCTTCCATTTTCCATGTTTATTCCATTCATATATCCAGATGGAATTATTGCAACTCTTGTCTCGGATTTAGTTGTATATGTGTTAGAATATCCAACATTAAATCCTTTTGGTAAAGTTTTTATTTCACAAATATTGGTCCTGTAATATCCTATTTTTTTTTTAATCCTAAATTATTTGCAAAAGAAAGTCTTCCTAAAAAAGCAGAACCAATTCTTACAGCATTTAAATGCATATTAGGGAATTTTATAAAAGCTGAAGAATTACAAACATGCAACATCCCTGTTTCTATTCTGTTCATTTTAAGTACGTCTATACAATTTATAAATCTTTCAAATTGTTTTTTAGTATATTCATCATTTTTATAAAAGGCTATAGAAAAATGTGTAAATGTTCCTTCTATTTTTACATGTTTTAAATTGCTTAAAACTTCTATCATTTTATCTCTTTGGCTATATACAAATCCATATCTTCCAAAACCTGTATCAATTTTTATATGAGCTCTTATTTTTTTATTTAATTTTTTTCCAATATTTTCAGCAATTTTAGCTGACTCTTCTGAGCCTATTGTTATAATAATGTTATTTTCTATTAATGTTTCGACCTCTTCTTTTATAGCTGTTGAAGATAACATTAATATATCTTGTTTTATTCCAGCCTCTCTTAGCTTAATTGCTTCTTCTATTGTTGCAACTGCAAAAAAGTCTATTCCATTATCTATTAAAAATTTTGTATATTCCACTAAATCCAAACCATAACCATTACATTTTACAACAGCAATAATTTTTACATTTTCGCCATTATCATCTACTCCGTTTGTTTTAGCATATTTTTTTATTTGTTCTATATTATGTGCTAAATCTGCTCTTTCTATTACCAATGCTTTCAAAACATTTTTCTTCCTTTCACATAAAATTCTAAAATTGCCATTTAACTACTTAAGCCATTGGCAATTTTTTAGATTTTTCTTTTTATTTGTCTTAGTGTTCTAAATAATTTTTCAGAAAATCTATATAATTTATATGTTATTGGTTTATATGGCATATAAACTTCTCCTATAAATTCTGTAAATTTAGCCCCAAATCCTTTTTTAAATCTGTATAAACCATATTGTGGATGATTTTCATCAACAACACCTGATACACCTCTAAAGTCATATATATCATCATGTCTTGCTATTGCCATTTTTATCATTTCCCACTGTAATAAATAATTTGGCATTAAATTTCTATGTTTGTTACTACTTGCTCCATATAAATACCATGTTTTATTTCCATAAAAATTGGTATAACACCTGATATTGGTTCATTATCATAATATGCCATTAATAATTTCATATGTTCTGGTGCTAAGTTGTCATACATTTTTTCAAAATATTCTAATGGTCTTATTATAAAACCGTCTCTTGAGCCTGTTTCTACCATTATTTTATGAAAAGCTTTTAAGTCTTCTCTTGTTCCTTCTCTAACTTCTACACCTTTTTTTGCAGCCAAACGTATATTGTATCTCCATTTTTGGTGAAATCCTGCCATTATTTCTTCTTCTGTTTTTCCTTTTATATCTAATCTAAAAACATATCTTGGTTGTATTTCATCTTTAAAGTCTTTGGCATTATCTTTTATTTTATATCCTAAATTTGTAACTATATCTCTATATACCTTATCATCACTTTCTATACCTGGTTCTATTCTTAATACTATTGCATTATATTTTTTTGCTAATTCTTTTGCTCCATCTGTTAATTGTTTTAATACTTTTAAGTCATGTATATCACATACTGGTCCTCTTGATGAATACATTATATTTCCAAATATAGGTATTTTTCTTATTAATACACTCATTGATCCTATTATTATTTTTATTTTCATCTTCTGCAAGTATTATTTCATTTTTCCAATTATCCTTTACTTTTGCCCATTCTATTGATTGTTGAAAATTACACCTTTCATGCCCTTCCAAAAATTTTTTATATTCTTTTTTTGATTCTTCATCTGTTACAAATCTCATTTATATTATTCCTCCTAAAGTTTTTATTTACTTTATGTATTTTACACCAAGTGCCTTAATTTTACAAGTAAATATTTAATTTTATATAATTATAAATATGACTTTTCTTAGCAAGTTATAGAAAATGTTTAATTTTAATACATTTTTTAAGTAGCATTTGAATATTATTTTACATATATTAAATAAAATATTAAATAAAACCTTATTTGGAAAGGATGGTTTAGTATGCGAAAAATATATAAAGTAGCTATTGTAGGAGCAACAGGTTTAGTTGGTAGAACTATACTAAAGGTACTTGAAGAAAAAAATTTTACAAATGTTAAATATGCTCTTTTTTCTTCTGAAAAATCGGCAGGTCAAAAATAGAATTTTTGGGTCAAAACTATATTGTATGTAAATTAGAAGAAAATTCTTTTGACCAAGGCTTTGACTTTGCAATATTTAGTGCTGGTGCAGAAGTCGCAAAAAAATTTGCTCCTATTGCTGTAAATAAAGGAACTATTGTTATTGACAATAGTAGCTTTTATAGAATGAACAAAGATGTTCCTTTAGTAGTTCCAGAAGTAAACCCTCAAAAAATATTTGAAAACAATGGTATAATTGCAAATCCAAATTGTTCAACAATTCAGGCTGTTTTACCTATAAAAGCTTTAAATGACAAATACTCAATAAAAAGGATTGTGTTTTCTACATATCAGGCTGTTTCCGGAGCTGGTAAAAAAGGAATTGATGATTTAAAAAGTCAAAACAACGGACTTTATTTTAACAATTGTGTCCCACATATTGATGTATTTTTAGATGATGGTTATACAAAAGAAGAACATAAAATAATTGATGAAACAAAAAAAAATATTAGATGCCAAATTTACTTCTTACCGCAACTGCTGTTAGAGTTCCAGTAGAAAATTGCCATGGTGAATCTATAAATATAGAGTTTGAAGATAGTTTTGAATTATATGATATAAAACTCCTTTTACAAAATTTCCCCGGAATTATTTTAGCAGATGATATAGAAAACAATATTTATCCATTAGCAAGAAAAGTAAATGGAAATAACGAAGTTTTTGTTGGACGTATTAGACGTGACTTTAGCGTTAAAAATGGTATTAATTTATGGGTTGTTGCAGACAATTTACGTAAAGGTGCTGCTACAAACGCCATACAAATTTTGGAAATTTTACTTAAAAACATTGATTTTTAAGCTTTTACATGTTATAATATTATTTATACTACTTTTGTAGTATTTTATATAGATTGCTGGTTAGCTTTTTTATAGAATTATGAAGGGAATAACCAGTAAAGCTGGAAGGCTTAGCCTTCCAGCTTATTTTATTATTCTTCATTATCATTTTGATTTTCACCATTATTGTTTTGCTCATTATCATTTGAACTTTCGTCATTATCACTTTGCTCATTGTCGTTTGAGTTCTCATCATTATCGCTTTGCCCATTGTCATTTTGATTTTCATCGTTATTGTTCTGTTCGTCGTTATTGCTGTTTTCTTCATTACTATCTTGATTATCATCACTGGTTTTATTACCATTGTTATTACTTTGGTTGTTATTTTCTTCTTGGTCAGGCGATTTTTCTTCTACTTTATTTTCTGAAACCAGTCCTATTCTTTCTAGCTGTCTTTGCGCATCATATTTCTTTTCATTTCTAATTATATAGTATTTCTTTTCTGTTGATGTTACTGTCATATACACATCATCAAATAATAAACCATTCCATAATTTTTCACCAGATGAATTAATTAAATTATATTTTTTATCTTTACAAGCAACAATTACATTATAGTCTGGAATTACCAATAAATTTTCAGCCTCTTTATTTGAAGATGCCTTATAACCAAAACTATCATATTCAAAATCTGTAACTTGATTTCCTGATAAATTAAATAATCCCCATAGCTTATCTTTTCTAACTGGTATTAAATTTTGGGCTAATATGTATTTACTCTTAATTTCATTTTTTTCAAAATTACTAATATCCATTCCAATTTCATCATAATCAATAGAAATTTTTACATTTTCATTTATATCTATAACACCATATTTTCCGTCTCTTTTTACAAGATACATATTTTTGTCCCTATCCATTAATTCAATACTATCATATGATATACTTACTTTAGTAGAACCTTCACTTGAAACAATTCCATACTTTTTATTGCTTTGCACTAAAAAGTCACCTGTTGTTGGTATATACTCTATTTTATCATATTTAGTTTCTAGCAACCTTTCATCTGTATCAATATCAAATACTCCATATTTCTTTTTGTCATTTAGTACTATAGCTTTACTTTTTAATATAGCTTTTGTATCATTAAATTCACTTGAAACATCAAACCCAAAATCTAATATAGAATTTTTATATGTATCTAACTTATTTTCCATAGTTTGAATTGTTACCTTCTTTTTTTGCTTACATCGTACTTAAAGCTAACATTGAAAGACTTTTCTATTCCATCCATAGTTGTATATAGTGTACCATTATTCATTGATTTTACTGGTTCATCTATATAGTAATAATCATAATTATCATTTTTAGCTGTTATTTTATATATTTTGTCTGATCCAAGTGTGAATGTTGCAACTTCTTGTTCTGATTCTACATAACATTTATTTTTATCTTCAGATTTATTTGTATAATCTCCATTATAGCTTTTATATGAAAGTTCCTCTGATATTTGTCTTATTGGTATATATACCTTTTCTCCTTCAAAAATTAGCATATCTTTTATCTTTGAATTTGTAGTTCCATTTAATGTAACTTTTAATGTATTCCCCTTTAATCCTATATTAACACAAATAATAACAACAATAAGTATAGCTACTACTATTATTGCTATTAATATAATTTTAGATAAATTCTTATTATTTTTCTTTGTAACTTTTTTTCCGTATTCCAACTCTTCATCAAAATAATTCATTTGTATTCCCCCTTAAATTTCATAACCATATTGTTTATAAAATTCCTCTCTAAAAGAACCTAAATTATCATGTTCTATCTCTATTCTAACTCTTTCCATAAGTTTAGTCAAGAATCTTAAATTGTGAATTGAAAGTAGTCTTACACCTAATATTTCGTTTGTTTTTACCAAATGCCTAATATATGCACGTGTATAATTTTTACATGTATAACAATCACAAGTTGGGTCTAATGGTCCCCAATCTCTTTCATATGTAGCATTTCTTACTACAACTTTTCCATTTGCAGTCATTGCAGTTCCATTTCTTGCAATTCTTGTTGGCAATACACAATCACACATATCTATTCCAGCAATTGCTGCCTCTATTAGATAGTCTGGCGTTCCAACCCCCATTAAATATCTTGGCTTATCTTTTGGCATAAGTGGTGCTGTATATTTTAATATATCTAAAAATTCTTCTTTTGGCTCACCAACACTTATCCCTCCAATTGCATATCCTGGCAAATCCAAATCAACTAAATCTTTTGCACTCTTTTGCCTTAAATCTTTATAAAATCCACCTTGTATAATTCCAAATAAAGCTTGATTTTCGGTTTTATGTGCATTTTTGCATCTTAATGCCCACCTTGTAGTTCTTTCCATCGAATGTTTTGTATATTCATATGTTGATGGATATGGACAACATTCATCAAATGCCATTATTATGTCAGCTCCCAAATCCTCTTCTGTTTTCATTACTGATTCTGGTGAGAAAAAATGTTTACTACCATCTAAATGTGACTTAAATTCTACACCTTCTTCGTGAATTGTTCTTAAATCTCCTAAACTAAATACTTGAAATCCTCCACTATCTGTTAAAATTGGCCTGTCCCAATTCATAAATTTGTGAAGTCCTCCCGCTTCTTTTACTATATCTTGTCCCGGTCTTAAATATAAATGATAAGTATTTGAAAGAATTATTTGTGCTTTTACTTCTTCTTTTAATTCTTCAGGTGTCATAGATTTAACTGTTGCCTGTGTTCCAACTGGCATAAATATTGGAGTTTGTATATCTCCATGTGGTGTATGTATTACCCCTCTTCTTGCACCTGTTTGTTTACATTCATGTAATAATTCATATGTTACTGCTGGTTTCATTTTTCCTCCTTTTATTTTATAAACATAGCATCGCCAAAGCTAAAAAATCTATATTTTTCTTTTACAGCCTCATTATAAGCCTTCATTATATATTCCCTTCCGGCAAGTGCTGATACAAGCATTAATAATGTAGATTCTGGTAAATGGAAATTTGTTATTAATCCATCTAGTATTTTAAACTTATATGGTGGGTAAATAAATATTTGTGTATTTCCTTCTGTTTCTTTTAATCTTCCATTTTCATCTGCAACTGTTTCTAAAACTCTACATGACGTTGTCCGAACAGCAATTACTCTATGTCCTTCTTCTTTTGCTTTATTTATTATATCTACATCTTCTTGTTTTATATAAAAATGTTCTGAATGCATCTCATGATTTTCCACATTTTCTACCTTTACTGGTCTAAATGTCCCAATTCCTACATGAAGTGTTACATTTGCAATTTTTACACCTTTTTGTTTAAGCTTTTCAAATAATTCTGGTGTAAAATGAAGTCCAGCTGTTGGTGCAGCAGCAGAACCTTCATATTTAGCATATACTGTTTGATACCTATCATTTTGTTTTAATTCTTCATGTATATATGGTGGAAGTGGCATTAAACCAATTTTGTCTAATATTTCATTAAAAATCCCTTTATATTTAAATTCTACCTTTCTTGTTCCTCCTGGCATAACTTCTAAAATTGTTGTTTCTAACAATCCATCTCCAAATATTACTTTTGTTCCAACATGAAGTTTGTTTCCTGGTCTTACTATACTTTCCCATATATCTTTTTCTATATTATTTAATAGCAAAAATTCAACATTTGCTCCTGTTTCTTTTTTTTTTCCATATAATCTTGCAGGTATAACTTTTGTATTATTTCTAACTAGTACATCTCCTGGTTCTAAATAATCTACTATGTCTTTAAATGTTTTATGTTCAATTGTTTGATTTTTTCTGTCTAATACCATAAGTCTAGACTCATCTCTTTTTTCTAATGGTGTTTGTGCAATTAGTTCTTCTGGTAAATCATAATTAAAATCTGATACTTTCACTTTTATTTTCCTTCCTTTTTATTATATAAAATTTATTACTAATTTAATTTATTTATTAAAAACAAACTTTATTTCTTCAATTATATTTTCTGGTTCTTTGAATACTTCTTCCATTTTATATGAATATATAAAATCTGACTGTTTTGCTGGCTTTAAATTATATATTTCACTAGGAAGTCCTATTTTTTTCCCATTACTTGTTATATTTTTATTCATATAATCTATATACCACTTTTTTTGTCCATCTAATTTTTCATTTTTATAACCATATTTTTCATAATCATGAAGATTTGGTACTTCATATCCATACTCTTTAGAATTTCTTTCTAAAGAGTGTAAAAATTCATGCAATAAAACTTCTTCTGGAAATGTGTTTATTCTTGTATTGTATTTATATATATAACTTTTTGAATCATTTGGAAGCCTTATGTTCGAAAATCCTATGCCATAATAATCCATAGCTCCTAATCCAATCCAATCAATTACTTTTATGTCATCTGTGTGTTCATCATTTCCAAGCCTTACAACTATATATATATGATCATAATTATTGGCATTTATTACATCTTTAATTTGAGATTCTACATCTTCTGGTGCAACATAATAGCCAAATTGCTCATCATAAGATAATTTGTTAATTGGTGTGTCAATATTATACACATCACATTTGGCAGTCATTTTTCTATCACTTAAAGTTATACATGAATCTTCAAATCTTTTTATTGTATTATTTATATCTGTTATATCACTATCAGTAACACTTAACTTTACATTTTTCCCATCAATATTTACATCTGTATTTTTGAAAATAAAACATGCAAATTTCCAATCACTTGTTGTATCTGGCACCCCTTCTTCTATTGTCATATTAGAAAACCATGCTGTTCCTTTACAATTGCCTACATTTCCACCCAATCTAAATCCAATATTTACTTCCTCACTATTTTTAGAATTAAATAAAAGCTCTATTTTTTGCCAATCACTAGAACCAGTTATGGCAATAGACCTTGTAGTTGTACCTTCTATACTAATCTGAGCACCGCTTCCTGATTTATCACTTTCTTGTTCAACATTTTCTGTCTTAACCATGCAAGTTACCTTATAAGACTTATTTTTCTCTAATTTCACAGTTTTAGCAATCATTGCATCATTAAAATCATCTGATTCTATTTTATAGCTTCTATGCTTACCATATTTTATATCATTATCTCTTTTAAAAATTGTAATATTAGACTTTTCTACATTTTTTGAATAACCACTAAAATTATTTTCCTCAAAAAACAAATAAGCAAAATAAATTGCTACTATCAACATTACAAAAACAATAAAATCAAATACTTTATTAAACCTTGGTTTCATCTTAACTCCTTAATTTAGACATTGGGACGGGGTTTTTGTCTTAAGCTTTAAAGCACTTTATGCAATATTTTATTTATTTTATCTTTATTAATTTTAAATATCTTTGCCATATCTCTTAAAGATAAACCACATTCATGCCTTAGTTTTATTAATAAATTTCCAAATAATTCTTCATTTTGTATAATTCTTTCTGCAGTTGTATTATATTTTTTTATATAAGTATTAATAATTTCAGAATAACTATCTTTTTCTTTTATGTCACTTATATCTTCAATATTTGTTAATTTATGAATTGAATTAAATAATTCTTTATAATTTTCTTTTTCTCCAAAAATCTTTTTTATTCCATCTTCTGTTATTAAATCTTTATTTTCTATATACTCATTGTAACTTGAATATTTGTATTGGCTAAACGCATTAACAAGACCTGCTTTTACTGGATTGTTATGAATGTAAACTATGCATCTAAATAAATGCGTATAATTTTTTATCATTTGAATGTAATACCTATCTCTAAATACATAACCCACTCTTACATTAAGACTATTATATAATTTTGCATAACCTGTATTTACTTTTCTCATAAAAATAGAAATCTGCTCTTTTTCTGCACTATGTACCAAAATATGAACATGATTATTCATTACACAATATGCCAAAATATTTATCTTCGTATCTTTTAAATTTTTCCTTAAAAGGCTTTTGTAGGTCTCTTTCATTTTATCACTTTCAAATATTCTTTCTTTATTTATTCCTTGTACTATTAGATGAAAAAATTCACCTGTTAAATTTTTTCTTGATTGACGGGGCATAAAATAAACTCTCCTTTTATTTTTATTTAAGCCCTCTATATATTTTTACCACAATATTTAATATTTGTCCATACTTTATTATGTTTGTTTATTGAATTTTATGTAAATTTTCATTTTTTCCTAAGACAAAAACCCCGTCCCATTGTCTATTTATTTTTTTTATGCTATAATACAATTTGATTGGAGGGAGTTTAAATGATAGAACTTCTCTCACCTGTGGGTGATTTGGATTGTTTAAAGGCTGCCGTTCAAAATGGTGCTGATTGTGTTTATTTTGGTGCAAGTAATTTTAGTGCTAGGGCTTTTGCTTCTAATTTTGATGATTTAGAGCTTGCTATAAATTATGCCAAAATACGTGGTGTTAAAACTAATTTAACTTTAAATACATTAATTAAAAATGATGAGTTTGAGGATGCATATAATTTGGCTAAAAAGGCTTATGAGCTTGGGATTGATGCAATTATTGTTCAAGATTTGGGGTTGGCTACTAGATTAATTAAAGATTTTCCTGATTTGCCAATTCACGCAAGTACCCAAATGTCAATACATAATTTGCAAGGAACCTTAAAATTGCAAAATTTAGGTTTTAAAAGAGTTGTTCTTGCAAGGGAACTTTGTGCAAATGAGATTGAATATATTTGCCAAAATTCTAATGTAGAGATTGAATGTTTTATACATGGAGCTCTTTGTATTTCTTATTCTGGTCAGTGTTTATTTTCAAGTTTAGTTGGTGGTAGATCGGGAAATCGAGGAAAATGTGCTCAGCCATGTAGACTTCCATACGAACTTGTCCAAAATGGAAATGAAACAATTGATAAAGGATTTTTGTTAAGTACAAAAGATTTATGTGGTTTAGATTATATTCCATTTTTAATTAATGCTGGTGTAACTTCTTTTAAAATTGAAGGAAGAATGAAAACTCCTGAATATGTTGCAACTGTTACAAGAATATATAGAAAATATATAGATTTGGCTTTTGCTGGAAATCCTTATGTTATAGATGAAAAAGATAAAAAAGATTTGCTTCAAGTCTTTAATCGTGGTTTGTCTTCTAATGGTCATTTATTTAAATAAGAACCTAACAAAAATTTAATATACCCTATTAAGCCTAATAATATGGGGCTTCCTTTAGGAATTATCCAAAAATATAATAAAACTAAGGGACATATAACTTTAAAATTACAAGAAGAGTTATGTGTTGGAGATTGTATTTCTACTCAAAAAAGAAAATGGTTCTTACAATGTTTCTGAATTAATGGTTAAAAACAAAAATATTAAAATTGGTAACATAGGAAATTTAGTTACAATTGGTAGAATGAAAGGAAATATATCTGTTGGAGATAAAGTTTATAAAATTTCATCTAAAGTTTTAAAAGACAATGCTTTAAATTCTTTTAAGACTGAAAACAGAAAAATTCCTCTTAATATTAAACTATTTATACAAAATAATAAAAATATCTCTGCAGTGGTTAATTCTTGTTCTAAATATGATTTGTATAAAAATTTAAATTTTGAATACACTTCTAATATAATCCCTAATACATCAATTAATAAGCCTTTAGACCAAGATACTATAATAAAACAATTTTCTAAAACTAATAATTCAATATATGAATTTAAAAAATAAAAATTATATTAGATGACAATTTGTTTTTACCAATAAGCAGTTTAAATGATTTAAGGAGAACAATTTTAGAAAATATTGAAAAACAAACTTTAGATAAGATAAAAAGAACTTCTAATTGCTGTTATACTCAATTGTTTCTAATGCCTCTAACTTAAAAAAAAATAACTATAAAATTTCGTTATTATTAAATGATTTAAATTTAGAGTATGATTATTCTAAACTAAATGGAGTCCATAACTTATATATACCTTTAAAATTTTTGTTAATAAAAATTATGAAAATATTTTAAAGGTTTTAAATAAAAAATTCTCTACATATATATATTTGCCAACTATTATTAGAGCAAATTATAGGAATTTATTTTATGATAATATTGTAAATACAACAAAAAAATATAATATAAAAGGTATAGTCCTTTCTAACATATCAAACTTTATGCTTATTTCGGACTTATATAAAAGCAATAAAAACTTAGAATTAATTGCAAATTATACCTTTAATATTTATAATAATGAAACTATTAATAAATTAAATGAACTTCAAATTTCTAGGTATACTGTTAGTCCTGAACTTAATAAATTATCTATTTTAAATTTATATGGTAATCCTCAAAAAGAACTTATAGTATATGGTAAAATTCCTTTAATGAATATGAATTATTGCCTACTTGGAAAAAGCAATAAATGCTACCCTAATTGTAATTCTTTATGTACAAATAAAAATAGATATTTCCTAAAAAGATAGACTTGGATTACATTTTGATATTGTTCCTGATAACATCCAAACTGTTACCACAATTTATAATTGTAAAACTTTATCAATTTGTCCTACTGATTTTAATTTGGATTGTGCAAGAATTGACATTTTGTACGAGAACATTGATGAAATTAACAATATTATAAATACTGTTAAGCTTGGTAAAAAATTTGAGGGAAAACAATATATAATGGAAATTTAAATAGAGAAATTTAAAAATAAAATAATGAACTATAATTTATACTGTCCAACTTTTTTGTTTAGTATATAACAATAGTTCATTATTTTACTTTTTATTTATTAATATCATTTCTAAAAATTACAATCTCTTCCTCTTCCATTTCGTAGCATTTCATAAAAATCATCTATATTTACTTTTTTTCCAACTTTTCCAAATCTAAATTCTCCTAAATTATTTCTAAAATGTTTTCTTTCTTTATTATTTTCTATAATATTTTCTCTTTTATTAATGGCATTTTTTATTATATTTTTCTTTTCTTCTAATGATGTATCTGTTATTTTTATAACCTCTTTATCATTTAAACATACAGAGACATTTCCTTGTGGAGACACTCTTAATTTATGACAAGATCCGCAAGGATATTTCCATGAAAACATTGCAAGAACTCCTACTGTAATTTTATCATCAATTCTATAATATCTCATGGAAGGATTATCTCCTTGTATATTTTTTCTTGGAATCTGTGAAACCTCTCCTATTTTCTTTAATTCATCTAATATATTAACTTCCGTAATATATTCATCAACCCAGAAATTTTGTCCATCTTCATTTGACTGATTAGGATTACATGGGAAAAACTGCAAAAATCTAACTATTATTCTTTCTTTTCCATATTTATTATTTTTTTCTATTGCATAATTAATAAAATCTGTTATTTCCTTAATATTATCTTTCATTACTACCATATTTATTTTTATCAAGCAGTCTGTTATTTCTAACATTTTATCAATCCCTTTTAATACCTTATCTAATGCATCAATTCCAACTATATTTTTAAATTTTGAGCTATCCATGGTATCTAAACTAACATTTATTCTACTAATTCCACTTTCTTTTAAATCATTTGCTTTTCTTTCCAAAAAGAAACCATTTGTTGTTATTGATTGTTCTTCATATCCCAATTTTTTTGCATACTTCATAAATTCAGTTATTGTAGTTTTAAATAATGGCTCTCCGCCAGTCCAATGTATTTTCTTAACACCATTTTCTATTGCTGCTTCTAATATCTCTTTAATATCTTTATCACTCATGTCTTTAGAATGACTATTATGTGAATTGCAATATTTACATCTAAAATTGCAATTTGATGTTATACCAAATCTTAAATGCCAATCTTCCATTTTTCATCTCCTCCTTTTATTAAATTACCTTTCTTCTTCATCTAATGTACACTTTTTTATTTTACTTTTTTTAATTTCATCTTGTAAAAATTCAGTTATAAAAAAAGTCACTTCTTCTAATGCATCTTTTGCATCTGATTTATGTATTGCATTTAAATAAAACACACCATTTTCTATATTTACTGTGTCTTTTTGTGGTCCATATTTGTATCTTATTGTTTCTTTATCACACATTTTACCTAATGGTTTATTTCCACATATTTTTATTAAATCTGTTATGGCATTTTTTCCTGATACTACCCCTATGCACGCATTTCCGCTTTTTAATTGTTCAACATTTATTTTTTAAATTCCAAATTTTCTTCATTTTTATATAATTTATTTAAAAATTTTTCATCTAAATTAATATCTCTAGTAAATAACACATTTAGTTTTTTGAAATAATTTCTAAAATTTCATCTTTTTTTTCATATGCACAAGGCTTTATCATAAATAAACTATATTCCATTTTACACCTTCTTTTTTACTTTAAGTTTTCTAAAGATTTATTTGTAAAATTATAAAGTTTTGTAAAATCATTTTTTATCATTAATATAATTTTATTCATCGTCAAATATGCCATATTATATTCATCTTTTGATATCAAATTATTATTAAGTGCCTGTTTTAGTTCTTCTTCATCTAGGGTATAAAACTTTCCATTTGGTAATACAACAACATCTAAATATAAATCTTCACTATATGGTATTCCTAAATCATACTTGCATTTATATCTTTCTATATCAAAATACCACTGTAACAATTTCCAATTATTGTCATACATTACGGTCATACAATATTTTTCGCTATTTGGAAAATATGTCATAATTTTATAATTTCTTGAAATTATTACTTCTTCAGTTCCATCTGGCCTTGTTGCTTTAAAATCTTTTTTAAATCTTCTATATCTATTAGTGAAATTTTACCATTAAATTCATTGTAGTTTGCATCCATTATTTTGAATTTCTTTTTTAAAATATTCTTATCTGTTCTTCTATCTGCATAATTAATTTTCATATTATCTCTCCATTAACAATTTCATTAAAATTTTATATTTTTCTTCAAGTTCTTTTTTACATCCTCAAATTCTATTTTTTTCCAGCTCTTTTGTAGTTTATTTATAATTCCGTCAGCACCTTCATCAATTTGACATTGTCTTTTTCCATACCATGCATAAAAAAGTGTAAGTGGATGTTCAATGTGTGCAATAGCATCTGCAGTTGCAACAATTTTTTTTTCTTCTATTGTATCTCTTGTGTACTCTGATAAACCTCTATGTTTTTTTATACAATTTTTTATACTTTCTACTTTCCATTCTTCAATGTTATATTTTGATAAAAAATCTTCAGCATATTTTGCTCCTGTAATATGATGTTTTTTCCTATCTCCTGTTATTTTTGTAACATCGTGCAAATATGATGCAATTTCCACAACTTGTACATCTGCATTAAATTTTAAAGCTAAGTTTTTTGCACTTTTTACTACTGGTTCTATATGGTATTTTACCCTATCATCTTTACAAATATTTTGTAGTAATGCCTTAATATCTTTAATTAGTATCTGATATTCTTCTTTTTTGCATAATCCACCACCTTTCATATCATATAAAATATACGTACATTATATATGTATTTTGATTTTATCATTTTTATTCATATTTTCAATTTTAATTAATTTTCATAATTAGAAATATATTCTCATTAATGTTTCGTATAAGTTGACTTTGTAAAAAATCATTATATAATATTTACAAATTCCCAAAAAACCAATTTTAAAATTATTCTAATTTCTTTTTAAAAATAATAGTCAACCGCTTCAAACGGCTGACTATTATTTTTAAATAAGATTTTCTGGATTTAACGCTTTAAGCTCTTCTAATACAAATAATCCGTCTTTTCTAATTAAAACTCCATCAAAATAAATTTCTCCTCCCCCATACTCTGGTGTTTGAATATTTACTATATCCCAATGAATACTAGATCTATTTCCATTATCACTTTTTTCTAGCGAATCTCCAGGAGTAAAATGGAAACTTCCTTTTACTTTTTCGTCAAACAATGTATCTCCTATTGGTTTTTCTACATAAGGATTTAGTCCAAATGCAAACTCTCCAATATATCGTGCTCCCTCATCAGTATCTAATATTTCATTTAATTCTTTTTCTTTATTAGCAGTTGCATTAATAATTTTTCCATTTTTAAATTCAAATCTTATATTATTAAATGTAATACCATTATATGTTGTTTCGGTATTATATGTTATATAACCATTTACACTATCTTTTACTGGAGCTGAAGCAACTTCTCCATCTGGGACATTAAATGTTCCAACATATTTTTCTGCATTTATTCCCTTTATGCTAAATGATAAATCTGTATCATTTCCCAAAATATGAACATTGTCTGTTTTATTCATTAAATCTTTCAATGAATTCATTGCTCTTGACATCTTTCTATAATCCAGATTACATACATTAAAGAAAAAATTCTCAAATTCATCTTTGTTCATTTTAGCCATTTGAGCCATAGCATTATTAGGATATCTCAATATACACCATTTAGTATTTTTTACTCTTTCTTGAAAATGTACTGGTACTGTGTAATGTTTATTATATAGTTCCATTGCCTCTTTTGAAATCCCATTTAATTCAGCAGCATTTGGTATAGCTCTTATTCCAATATATGCATCCATTTCTTTCATTCTATTGGTATCAATTTGCCCATATAATTTAATTTGCTGTTCATCTGCATTTTCAAGCATTACTCTTAAAATTTCATAATTAATAATATTAAACTGTGGTTTGGCACCTAATTTTTGTACTTGTTTAATTAATTCTTTAGCTAGCGGAATCGCTTCTTCTCCCAAAACTTCTATTAATATGTTCTCTCCTTCTTTTATATCAACTGAATAAGTTAATAAATTATTAGCTAATTTTTCTATTCTTATATCTTTCATAATATTCCTCCATTAGATTTTATTTTTTTTAGTATAACACTTTTAATAATAGTTAGCAATTATTATTAAAAAAAGAGCAACATTTGTTGCTCTTTTTATTTTCTTAGGAACCCTTTTACTTACTGTCCTTTGAAGCCTCCTTTTTAAGTCTTTCCTCTTCAGCTTTTTTTGCTGCTTCTTTCATTGCCTTTTCTTGCTTTTGTGCAAGTATTTCAGCCTCGATTCTCCTTTTTTCTTCATCCTCTTTTCGATTCTTGTTCCTAAAAAATCCAAACATGTCAATTCCTCCTCCTGTTTTTCACATTTTGTTTGGGTATCCTAAAAAAAATGTTAATTAGAATTATATTATATTTATATTTATATGTCAATTATTTTATACAAGGATTCTTGCTGCTTAACCCTATTATTAAATCCATATTATCATCTTTAGCAGCTTTATTTTTTCTAATAGCTCCACATTTTTTACATTTAAAAACAATAACATAACCTTTTTTGGAATTTATTTCTAATCCTATTGGTTCTAAAACCCCATGACAATTTTCTGCTCTGTCTCCAGGATTTATGTCTACATGTTTTGAATGTAAACAATAAGGGCAATGATTTCTACATGTATAATTTAATTTTGTAACTTTTCTACCACAATTCTCACATATAAATTCTTCATCTATTTTAGTAAATTTACTATTTTCAAGCATATTTCATACCCTTTCAAACTTTAATATTTAAAATCTCCTCCACCTATAAATTCTTTTAATAATGAATTTGTAGGAACATATTTTTCTGGAATAGCTTCAAAATATTTTAACATATTTTTTAGTCTTTGTGCCTGCATATTCTGGACTTTTGTTTGTTATTTCTTCTAATAATGACAATGCTATATCTTTTAATACTGCAAGCTCATATATTAATGATGTATTAAACATTGCATCTGCTTCTTCTTGAAATGGGAAAATATTTTGTTCTTCTCCTCTATTTACAGAAGCCCATGATTTTAATGTATGTATTGCAGAATATCCTCTAAATTTATAATCCCTTACTATTCTTCTTACAAGTCTATTATCAGTTGTTGAAATTCTATTGAAATAATCCATGTTTAGTACTGTTAAGGCACTTATATATATTTTAAATTTATTTTCTTTTGGTATTTTGGCTGTAAGTCTATCATTTAAGCAATGAATTCCCTCTATTACAAGAATTTGGTCTTCTTCAAGTCTCATTTTTTTACCTTTATATCTTTTTGTTCCAACATGAAAATCAAACTCTGGCATTTCTATTTCTTCACCATTTAATAACTTTGTTAAATGATCATTAAATAAATTTAAATCAATTGCTTCTATAGATTCAAAATCATAGTTTCCATCTTTGTCTTTTGGCGTATCTTTTCTTTCTACAAAATAATTATCAACTGATATTGTAACAGGTTTTAAACCATTAATTTTAAGTTGAATTCCAAGTCTTTGAGCAAATGTCGTTTTTCCTGAAGATGATGGCCCTGCTATTAATACTATTTTTGTGTTTTTTCTTCTTGAAATTTCATCTGCAATTAATGCAATTTTCTTTTCATGTAATGCCTCATCTAGCATTATAACATCTTTTATTCTATTTTCTTCAATTGCTTTATTTAATTTATAAACTGTATTTACCCCAAGCACTTTATGAAGATCGTCATATTCATTTAAAGACCAAGCTAATTTTTTGTTTTCCTTATCTTTAGCTATTTCTAAAGGATTTTTTGAACTTGGATATTTAATTAAAAAGCCATTATCATATTTTACAATCTCAAATAAATTTAAAAATTTTGTATTTGATGCAAGCATTCCATAAAAATAATTGTAATAATCTTGGCAAAAATACATTTTTATTTCCTTATTTGTTTTTAAATCTAATTGTAGTTTTCCCTTTATTGTCTTTGTTTTGTCAAAAAACTCTTGTGCTTCTTTTCTATTCATTACTTTCTTTTCTATTGGTAATTGTGCTAAAATTAATTCTTTCATTTTTTTAGTAACATTTTCTATCACTTCTTCTGTTACTTCCATATTTTCTATTTCACAAAACATAGAGTGTGAAAGCTGATAATTAACTGTTAATAATGCTTCTGGATAAATTTTTGAAAATGCCATTCCCATAATAAAAATAAGTGTTCTTCTATATATTTTCATTCCTTCTTTGTCTGACATATCTAAAAGTTTTATATGTGCATCTTCTTTTAACTCATATTCTATATTTTGATATTCGTTGTTTACAAGTGCTCCCATTATATTATATTTGCTTGTTTCTATTTCTTCTTTTAATACTTCTTTTATTTTTGTTCCTTTTTGTGCTTTTATTATTTTATCTTTATAAGTAATTTCCATTGTTTTTTACCTTTCTTTTTTAGTACCATTCTAATTCCCAATCTGCAAGTTTTACACTGTCTCCTTCTTTTACTCCCATTTTAATTAGTTCATCTTCAATTCCCATATTTTTAAGCATTTTTGTAAATAGTACATAGATTCATTGTCTTCTATATTTATTCTTCCCATTAGTCTTTCTACTGCTTTACCTTCAACAATAAATTCATCTTTTTCTTTTCTTATTGTCCATTTGTCTTTTTCATCGTCTAACTCATATACCATTCTTTCTTCTATATCTATTAAATCTTCTTTTGGAAGTGTTTTTAAAACTTCTGCTACATGGTCTATTAGTTCTTGAACTCCTTGACCTGTTACTCCTGAAATTTTATATATTTCTAAGTTTTCTTTTTTGGCTAATTCTTCTATACTTTTTAATATTTTTTCGTCTTGCATTATATCTATTTTATTTACTACTATTATTTGCTTTCTTGTACTTAATTTTTCACTGTATTTTTTTAACTCTTCATTTATTGTATAAAAGTCTTTTACTGGGTCTCTTCCTTCTTCGCCTGAAGCATCTAAAAAGTGTAATAAAAGTCTTGTTCTTTCAACATGTCTTAAAAATTGAATTCCAAGTCCTACACCCTCACTTGCTCCTTCTATTATTCCTGGTATATCTGCAATTACAAAACCATTTCCATCTTTGGTTTTTACCACACCTAAATTAGGTACTATTGTTGTAAAATGATAGTTTGCAATTTTAGGTTTGGCATCTGTAACTTTTGACAAAAATGTTGATTTTCCAACATTTGGAAATCCTAAAAGTCCAACATCTGCAAGTAATTTTAATTCTAGAATAATTTCTTTTTCATCTATTTTTTCACCATCTTCTGAAAATCGTGGTGCTTGTCTTGTAGATGTTGCAAAATGTGAATTTCCTCTTCCTCCACGTCCACCTTTTTGTACTAATTCTACTTGATTTTCATTTGATAAATCAGCTATTACTTTTCCAGTTTTAGCATCTTTTACAACAGTCCCTATTGGAACCTTTATATATAAATCTTCTCCATATCTTCCATTACAATGGTTTCCACTTCCATTTTCTCCATTTTGAGCTTTGAACTTTCTGTTATATCTAAAGTCTATTAATGTGTTTTTATCTTTATCAACTTGAAAATAAATGCTTCCACCATTTCCTCCGTCTCCTCCATCAGGTCCACCTGCGGCAACATATTTTTCTCTTCTAAATGTTGCAACACCATTTCCACCATCTCCGGCTTTAATTATTATTTTTGTATAATCTGTAAACATTTTTTTCTCCTTTAAAACTTTTAATTGATTACTTAAACTAATTCTCAAAATAATTAAGCATCATTGCTTTTTTTACTTTTTTCATTGTTTCTTTTGCAACTTCTCTTGCTTTTTTTGTTCCTTCTATTAATACTTTATCTACTTCTTCTGGATGAGCTTCATAATATTTTCTTTTTTCTCTTATTGGTTCTAATGTATCTATTATGTTTTTAGCAAGTTCTTTTTTGCATGCAACACATCCTCTTTTTCCTGCTCTACATTCTTCACATACTTTTTTGTAATCATCTTCTTTTGTAAATAATTTATGATAATATGCAACCATGCATATGTCAGGATTTCCTAAATCATCTTTTTTTATTCTTCCTGGGTCTGTAACTGCTCCCATTACTTTTTTTGTTATTTCTTCTGGACTATCTGATAAATATATTGCATTTCCAAGTGATTTTCCCATTTTTTCATTTCCATCTAGTCCTTTTATTCTAGCTTGCCCAGATAAAACTTCTTTTGGTTCTTTTAATACATCTTTACCATATATGCTATTAAATTTTCTAACTATCTCTCTACATTGTTCTATTAGTGGTAATTGGTCTTCTCCAACTGGTATTAACTCTCCATCAAAGCATGTAATATCTGCTGCTTGGCTTACCGGATAACCTAAAAATCCGTATGTTACACTTTCACCAAATAGTTCTTTTTTTTGTGCTATTTCTGTTTTTACTGTTGGGTTTCTTTGAAGTCTTGCTATTGTAACTAAATTTGAATAAAACACTGTTAATTCTGCTGTTTCTGGTATCATTGATTGTATGTATATTGTTGTTTTGTTTGGGTCTATTCCACATGATAAATAGTCTATTGCAAGTTCTCTTACATTTTTTCTTACTTTTTCTGGATTGTTAAAATTGTCTGTTAATGCTTGAACATCTGCTATTAATATAAATGGTTCATATTCATCATTTTCTTGTAATTTAAGTCTTGTTTTTATTGAGCCAAAATAATGCCCTATGTGTAACCTTCCTGTTGGTCTATCTCCTGTTAATATTCTTTTTTTACTCATTTTATTTACCACTCTTTTCCTTTTTGTTTTTTACTTGTATATTATACTATATTTTATAAACAAAAACAACTCTATTTACTAGAGTTGTTTTAAATATTATTTATGCTTTTGCAGCTACTTCTTTTTTTGCTTTTTCAACTGCTTCTACTGGGTAAACACTTACTTGTTTTTTGTCTTTACCTTTTCTTTCAAATTTTACATTTCCATCTACTAATGCATATAATGTATCATCGCTACCTTTTCCTACATTAGTTCCTGGATGTACTTTTGTTCCTCTTTGTCTTACTAAAATATTTCCAGCAAGTACAAATTGTCCATCAGCTCTTTTTACACCAAGACGTTTTGATTCACTCTCTCTACCGTTATGGCTACTACCTTGACCTTTCTTATGAGCCATGTTTTTTCACTCCTTTCGGTTCTAATTCTCATTTATAACTATTTGTTAAATTCTACTTTAATTATGCTTCTACTTTTTCTGCAGCTTTTGTTGCAGTTTTTTTAGCAGCTAATTTAATGCTTGTTATTTCAACCTTTGTGTATGGTTGTCTATGTCCTTGCATTCTTCTGTAGTTCTTTTTAGGTTTCATTTTGTAAACTAATATTTTTTTAGCTTTACCATGTGAAACTACTTTTCCTTCTACTTTAACACTTTTTACATAAGGATTTCCTACTTGTACTTTTCCATCTTCTGATACTAAAACTACTTTGTCGAAAGTAACTTTTTTACCTTCTTCTGCATCTAGTTTTTCGAAAAATACTACATCTCCTTCTGCTACTTTGTATTGTTTTCCACAGCTTTCAATTATTGCGTACATTTAAAATGCACCTCCCTTATTTGTATACTCGCTAATCCTTTTGCAACAAAGGTAACTAAATTTAATTAGTTTTTATGTACCTTGACTAAGCGGATTACAGTTAAGTATTTTATCATATTTTTTTATGCATGTCAATTGTTTGAAGATTATTTTTTTGTGTTTTAGCAATTAGTTTAATTAAATCACAAAGGCAAAATATAATACAATTAAAATATCTAATATAAGTAGTACTGAAGTCCAATTTTAAATGTCCATTTTTTAGTTTTATGTCTAAATAAATACATTCCAGCAATTGTACCTATTCCCCCTCCAATTGCTGTTATTATAAATAAAGTATTTTCTGGTATTCTCCATGAACCTCTTTTAGCTTTTTGCTTGTCTATATACATTGCTAAAAAGCCAATTATATTTATTATTACTATATATATAACAAAATTTTGTGCCGTAAATATTTCTTTTAACATAAATTTCTCCTTATTTTTATAATACTTTTTTATCTTATCACAAAACACAAAAAAAAGAAAGTATTATTAAATTATAAAATTTTAGGCACTTTGACAATTTAATAAAGAAGTAATATAGCTCATATTTAATATATTACTCCTAGGTATTAAAAATTTGCACACTAAACTTAACAAGCTCGTTTTTTCTTCATGTTTATTATAAATTTTTGACAATACTTTATTTAAAATTTTTTATTCATATATTGATTTATCTGTATACTTTATTATTTTATATACAGATAAATCAAATATTTTTACTACCCAAATAAACTAATTTGGTTACTTTGGCTCATGCCCTTTAAACAACCAAAATTCTTTAATAATTCAGCTCCAGATGTTCCAATTTTAGCCCTTATTTTTAGGTCATCTATAGACATAAATTTTCCGGTCTTTTCTTGCATTTACAATTCCTTGTGCAGCAACAGTACCAAAACCTGCAATACTGTTTAAAGGTGGTCTTAATTTATCATCTTGTATTTTAAATTTAGTTGCATCAGACTCATAAATGTCTACTGGTAAAAATTCAAATCCTCTTTCATACATTTCTAATACTATTTCTAAGTCATCATACATGTCTAGCTCTGCTTTTGTTGCCTCTTTTTTTCTGGTTTTTCATTTCTATTTCTTTCATTTTATTTTTTGCTCGTTCTTTTCCATTTATCATAAATTCTGCATCAAATGCTTTTGCTCTTATTGAGTAATATGCTGCATAATATGCAAGTGGAATGTGAACTTTAAACCATGCTATTCTAAATGCATTTGTAACATATGCTGCTGCATGGGCTTTAGGGAACATGTATTTTATTTTTTCACATGATTTTATGTACCAATCTGGTACGTCATGTTCTTTCATTATAGCCTTAAATTCTTCCCATTTTGCTGGATCTTTTAATGCTTTTCCTTTACGTACTGTTTCCATTATTTTGAATGATTTGTCAGGTGGTACACCTTTTTTTATTAAATATATCATTATGTCGTCCCTACAACATATTGCTTCTTGTAATGTTACAATTCCTTGTTCTATTAATGTTTGGGCATTTCCTAGCCACACGTCTGTACCATGTGATAAACCTGATAAACGTATTAATTCATCAAATGTTGTTGGTTTTGTGTCCAAAAGCATCCCTCTAGCAAATTTTGTTCCATATTCTGGTATTCCAAATGTTCCAACTTGTGAATGTATTTGCTCTGGAGTTACACCTAGTGCATCTGTAGAATTAAATATTGACATTGTTTCTTTATCATCTAATGGAACTTGTGTTGGTGCAATTCCTGTTAAATCTTGTAACATACGAATAACTGTCGGATCGTCGTGCCCTAGTATATCGAGTTTTAATAAGTTTGCATCTATTGAGTGATAGTCAAAGTGTGTTGTTATTATGTCTGAGTTTGGATCATCTGCTGGATGCTGTACTGGTGTAAACTCATATATTTCTCTTCCTTTTGGTACTACTATAATTCCTCCTGGGTGTTGTCCTGTTGTTCTTTTTATTCCTGTACATCCTACTGATAGTCTTTTTATTTCTGCATTATTTACTGGTATGTGTCTTTCTTCAAAATAATTTTTTACATATCCAAATGCTGTTTTTTCTGCAACTGTTCCTATTGTTCCTGCTTTAAATGTTGTTCCTTTTCCAAATATAACTTCTGTGTATTTGTGTGCTTTTGCTTGATATTCTCCAGAGAAGTTTAAGTCTATATCTGGTTCTTTGTCTCCATTAAACCCTAAGAATGTTTCAAAAGGTATGTCCATTCCGTCTTTGTTTAGCTTATGACCACATTTTGGACATACTTTGTCTGGCAAATCAAATCCATTTTGGAAGCCATAGTCTGTAAAATCTGAATATTTACAATTTGGACATAAATAATGTGGTGTTAATGAATTAACTTCTGTTATACCTGTCATAAATGCTACAAGTGATGAACCAACAGAGCCTCTTGAACCTACTATATAGCCATCTGAATTTGATTTCCATACTAGTTTTTGTGCAATTATGTACATAACAGAATAGCCATTACTTATAATTGAGTTTAATTCTTTATCTAGTCTTGTTTGAACAATTTCTGGCAATTCTTCTCCATACAATTCATGTGCTTTTTTGTATGCTATATTTTTTATGTCTTCTTCACATCCTGGTATGTGTGGTGGACATTTTTCTGGTGATATTGGACTTATTTGTTCACACATGTCAGCTATTTTGTTTGTATTTGTAACTACTACCTCATATGCCTTTTCTTCTCCTAAGTATTTAAATTCTTCTAACATTTCTTCGGTTGTTCTTAAATATAATGGTGCTTGGTTGTCTGCATCGTCATATTTTTGACCTGCTTCTAATATTCTTCTATATATTTCGTCTTGTGGATCCATAAAGTGCACGTCACATGTTGCTACAACTGGTTTACCAAGTTTTTCTCCTAATGCTACTATTTTTCTATTTATATCTCTTAATGCCTCATGGTCTGCAACTACTTCATTTCTAATTAAAAATTCATTGTTTCCTATTGGCTGGATTTCTAAGTAATCATAATCATTTGCTATTTCTTCTATTTCTTCATCTGTTTTTCCAAGTTCTATTGCTTGATATAATTCCCCTGCTTCACAGGCACTTCCGAAGTATTAACCCTTCAGAATATTTTTTATATAAGCTTTTTAATATTCTTGGTTTTCTGTAAAAATAGTGTAAATGTGATAATGATACTAATCTGTATAAATTTCTTAGTCCTACATAGTTTTTTGCAAGTATTATTGCATGATATGTTTTTAGTTTTTTGTATTCTTCTTTTTTAGTCTCTTCATCTGCTGCAAGTTGGTCTATGTCTGCTACCGTTTTTGCTCCTTTTTCTTTTAACATGTCCATCATTACTCTAAATACTTTAACTGTTGTATCTACATCGTCTAAAGCACGGTGCGCTACTTCTACTTTTATTCCTAAATTTTCTGCTATTTTTCCAAGTTTGTATTTTTTGTAGTTTGGGAATAAATCTTTTGCTAAACTTAATGTGTCTAAATATGTATAATCAAATTTATAGCCTAAATTTATTGCATTTTGTTTTAAAAATCCTACGTCAAAATTTGCATTGTGTGCAACTATTACCGTATTATTGGGATCTCCTAAAAATTCTAAAACATCTGGGAATACGTCTTTTATTGTTTTGGCATCTTTTACCATGTCATCTGTTATATTTGTAACCTCAGAAACTCTTTGTGGTATATGTTTTTCTGGATTAACAAAACAACTAAATTCGTCTATTACTTCCCCATTTTTTACTTTCATTATTCCTATTTCTGTAATTTTTTCTGTTTTTGCTGAAAAACCTGTTGTCTCTAAGTCTAACACACAATATGTTGTATCTATTTCTTGTCCTTTATTATTATATACAGATTTTGTGTTGTCTGGTGCTAAATATGCTTCTACACCATAAATTACTTTCATGTCTGGGTTGTCCACCCCAAGTAGCTTATGAGCTTCTGGAAAGCTTTGTACAACTCCATGGTCTGTTATTGCAATTGATTTCATTCCCCATTTCATTGCTCTTTTTATTAAGTCTTTTGCTGATGTCATTGCATCCATTTGGCTCATTTTGGTATGCATGTGAAGTTCTACCCTTTTGTGCTCACTGTTGTCCATTCTTATTTCTTTTTTTAGTCCTTCTGTTTCTACTATTGTGTTTGCCATAACAGACAATTCATTTGAAAAACTGTCCATTCCAGCTGTTCCTGCTATTTTTATTCCTTTTGCTTTAGCAATTCTTCCTTGTACCTTTTTTGATTGGTCTTTATTTAAAAATGCTTTACATGTTAAGGTACTTGTTCCATCATACAAATCAAAACTGAGTAATGTTTTTCCAGATTTTAGTTCTCGTGGTTCCATAAAAATTACTTCACCTTGAAGAGCAACTCTTCCGTCGTCTGCTGATAATTCTTGAACTGTTGTTAATTTTTCTTGTATGTTTTGTGATGTTCCTAAAATTAATGGAGTTGATTCATCTTCTTCTGGTTTGTTTGGTATTTGATCATTGTTTGTTTTGTATATTGTATTTCCTATTACAGTTACATCTCCTGCATATGAGTCTACTCCTGCTTTTCCTATTATTTTTACTGTATTTGCCTCTTCTAATTTTGTTATAACATTTTGGCTATCTTCTGGCACTGTAAATGATTTACATGTAATTTTTCCTGTTCCATCATATAATTCAAATATCAATAAAACTTTTTCTGATTTTGTCATACGTTTTTCTAGGTTAGATACTCTTCCTTCTAATGTTATTCTTGTATCACTTGGCGTTATATCTTTTATTTTTACTTTATTTTCTTTAGCTTTTGTTTGTTTTCCAAGTATTAATTCTTGATTTTCATCTTCTGCCACTTTTGGTGCCTCTTCTACCATATATGGCATAGATTCAGGTGACATGTAGTTTGGATCTTCTTCCCCTACATAGCTATCTTCTAATGATTTTAAATTTTCTTGTTCTAATTGCTTATTTGCCATTTCTATATGTTCTATTATTTTATTTACTTCTTTTTCTTCTGATTCTTTTGCTTTTTGTACTATTTTTTGCATTTCTTCTTTTGTAATGTTTTCTGTTAATGTTATTTTATATTTTTTTCCAAATAATTTTTGTATTACATTTGCTAGTTCTTGATCTGTCTTTTTGGCTTTTAAAAATTCAGCACCTTTTATGTGCATGTTAACTGTTATTTCTTTTTGAGTGCTTTCTACCTCAGCATTCATAAGCAACATTGGCTTTGCAAGTGGAAATTTATGTGCCATATAGCAAATTATGTTTTTCCATTCTTCTTTTATTCCTTTTGTTTGTACTTGGTCTGTATATTTCATTGTCATGTCAATATTTGAAAAACCAAATCTCTCTTTTAGAAATTTTTCTAAAAACCATATTTCTTTTATTTCTACATATTCATCTATTCCAAGTATTATTCCTAATGTATTTGTTTTTTTGTTTACATTTAATGCTTGTATATATGCATATTTTATATTGCTGTTTGTTTTATAATCACTAAATACTTCTCCTACTTTTTTTGATTTTTCTGACACTTATATCGCTCCTTTTTTATGTCTTTTTGCTTTATATTTTCAGTATGTAGTATATCAAAAATCTTTGTTTCGTACAAGTGTTTTTAACAAATTATAAAGAGGCCTTCAAACGAAAGCCCCTTTTGTACTTTTTTATTATGCACTTCCTTTATACAAATTTTGTTGGTACTGATTTTGTAATACCATATGGACCTACTCTAAAAAAGTAACTTCTGTCAAGAACAGCTACATTTTTAACTTTTACATGTTCTGCTATTCTTTTTTGCAAAGTTGTCTTTTACATCAATTTCGCCATGATTTACCAAAACTGCTTTAAGATTTTTAAATTCGTTTAAAAATTAATCATCTCATCAGCCTTTGCATGTGCAGAAAACTCAGATGTAAACTCTACATTTGCAAACTTTTTCAGGATTAATCCATTAATTTTTACAAAATCTCCATATGGAGTGTCCCGAAGATTTCTTCCCAGGCTTCCCTCAAAAAGAAATCCTGTAAAATGGATAAGAGTATTGGAATTTCCAATGTAATTTTGAAAATAGAGTGGTGCAGGTCCATAGCCACCGCTTCCTGAGGTTGTAACAATTATTTTTGTTTCAGAAGTATTGCTTAAAATTTTGTCTCTTATTCCTTCATCAACATAAGTTAAATTGTCTGGCAGAAAGTCCAGGCAGTCATCATTTAGTCCAAAACCATCTTTTAAATAGATGTGTGTATATTTAATGGCAAGCTTACCATCAAAATATATTGGAATTGATGAATCCAGCATATTTTCTTTTTGCATGTCATGCAAAGTTTTTAGAATTTCTTGGCTTCTTCCTAAAGAAAATACCGGTACTATTAAGTTTCCGCCAATTTCCATTTTTTCCTTAACATTTTGCTTAAATACTGGAACTATTTCCTCTTTGTCCATGTCTCCATATGTTGATTCCTGAATTACCGTAAGCGGCAATTCTTTTACCCAGTTAGGTAATGGATCAACATCAAAAAACATGTTAGAAAAATTAATGTCTCCAGTAAACAAAAGGTTAATTGATGCCTCATCTTCATACTGAATCTGAAGCAAAATCATGGCAGCTCCAAGCAAATGACCATTTTTGAAAAATGTTGCCTTTACAAACCTGTGAATGTTAAATGTTTTTTCATATTCCACTGCTTTTAATTGTGAAACACACTCATTTACATCACCTTCTGAATAAAGCTGTTTTTGGTTGTTTCTTCGTGATAAATCACGTAGTACCTTGCAGCTATCTACCAATGCCAGTGGCATAAGCATTTTTGTTGCCCCAGTGCAATAAATTTCATTGCGATAGCCTTGTTTTACAAGTAACGGCAAGCGACCTGTATGGTCAACATGGTTGTGAGTAACAAGCACACAATCAAGTTTGTCAGCATCAAATGGAAAACCTCTGTTATAGCTATCATTCTCCTTTTCCTGAAATAATCCACAGTCTACTACAATTTTGGCTGTCTCATTATTTGGAAATTTGATAACAAGGAAATGGCATGAACCAGTTACCTCGTTGTGCAAATCCATAATGTCGACATAGGTCCGAAGTTTAGTACTCATAAAAAAGTACCCTCCTTTGTTAAAATTAAAATGTTTTAACAACGTACACAAAACATTGTTATATTTATTTTACTACCAATTATGTTACCATGTCAATATATGGATATTAAATAATTCTTGTTATATCATTTTATTTAAAACACTAAATAATATTACTATATCGTTTTATATAGAAAAATTTAAATAATTCTGGCTATGTCATTCCATGTTACAAATAATGCAAGTATTATTATAAAAGAAAAACCTAAAAGTTGAATATTAATTTCTATTTTTTGACTTAATGGTTTTTTACGTATTGCCTCTATTATTAAAAGAAGTATTTTCCCACCATCTAAGGCTGGAATTGGAAGCAAATTAGTTACCCCTAAAGATAAAGAAACAATTGCAATCATATTTATAAATTCAAACATTCCATTTGTTTTAGCTACAACTTCTGATATTCCAACAGGTCCCATCATTTGGTCAAGCCCTGCCTTTCCAGTAAATAGTTGCTTTAATCCTTCAAATGTTGATGTAATAAATGTTCCTGTTTTTTTCTCCTGCAAATGTTAATGCAGAACTCCAATTATTT
>VOFB01000722.1_pt1 | contig 32001 bp, 32 predicted proteins | sample 5384141 | NCBI WGS metagenome assembly VOFB01 (sample SAMN12384721, study PRJNA508395) | human gut metagenome | isolation source: healthy gut A | host: Homo sapiens | reverse complement strand
GGCAAAATTGAAGGAATACGGCGCAAAGCACATCGTCGTGGACCCCGTCATGGTCGCAACATCCGGCGCAAAGCTGTTGCGTGACGACGCCGTGACCGCGCTGTGCAAAAAGCTCCTGCCGCTGGCCGAGGTCCTGACGCCGAACATCCCCGAGGCGGAGATCCTCTCCGGCATGACCATTCAAAACGCCGCCGATATGGAGCGGGCCGCACAGACCATCAGCGAAAAGTACGGCTGTGCGGTGCTCTGCAAGGGCGGGCACCAGATCAACGACGCCGACGACCTGCTTTGGCGCGACGGCGCGGGTAAGTGGTTCAAGGGACGCCGCATCGACAACCCCAACACCCACGGCACCGGCTGCACGCTGTCCAGCGCCATTGCGTCGAATCTCGCGAAGGGCTATGACCTTGACACGTCGGTGGAGCGCGCAAAGGCGTACATCTCCGGCGCGCTGGCCGCTATGCTTGACCTCGGCCACGGCTCCGGCCCGATGAACCACATGTTCGCACTGAAGGGGGATTTTGTCGAATGAAAAAGACCTCTACCTTTCAGAACGGCCTGATCTGGTTCGGCGCGGGCGTCTCGCTGGCCGAGATCCTGACCGGCACCGCCTTTGCGCCGCTGGGTATGGCAAAGGGCTTTGCGGCCATTCTGCTCGGGCATATCATCGGCTGCGGCATGATGCTGCTGGCGGGTCTCATCGGCGGCCGCACTGGCCGCAGCGCTATGGAGACCGTGAAAATGAGCTTCGGCCAGAAGGGCGGCCTGCTGTTTGCTCTGCTGAACGTGCTGCAGCTGGTGGGCTGGACCGGCCATCATGATCTATGACGGTGCCCTGGCCATCGGCGGCATCTTTGCGACGTTGGCCGCTGGGTCTGGTGCCTGGTCATCGGCGCATTGATCCTGCTGTGGATCGTGGTGGGCGTCACCGATTTGGGCTGGATCAACAAGATCACCATGGCCGCCCTGTTCGTGCTGACCCTGGTGCTGTGCAAGGTGATCTTCTTCTCCGGCAGCGCCATGGTCGGCATTGACGGCGAGAGCCTGACCTTCGGTGCGGCGGTGGAGCTGGCGGTAGCCATGCCCCTGTCCTGGCTGCCCCTGATCAGCGACTACACCCGCGACGCCGAAAAGCCGACCCAGGCGACCTGGGTCAGCGTGCTGATCTACGGCGCGGTATCCTGCTGGATGTACGTCATCGGCATGGGCGCGGCCATCTTCACCGGCGAGTATGACATTGCCGTCACGCTTGAGAGTGCGTATATTTGCGGTCAAGCAAAATACCCCTCAAAACCGTAAAGTCGATAGATAGGTATTTCGATGCAGAGTATGATTGACATCATAAAAACCGTCAAATCAGTTTGCGCTTATAGGAAAGCTATGCTCTAACGTGATAAATTTCATAAAATCTATTGAAAGTGTTCATAGTCCTGCGTTACAATATGTATACACACTTCGTTGTAACGAAAGGGATGAAGCTGATGGCTGATACATATATCAAGTATAACGACCACTCAATAAGCTCTGCATTCAAAGATCATTACATTGTTCCTGATTATCAAAGAGAATATGTTTGGACTGATGAACAGGTTGAGCAGTTGATGGCAGATTTATTAGATGCCTATAACACTGATAATAAAAAAGCGTATTTCCTTGGCACTATAGTAACTTATGATTCCGGCAGCCAGTTTGAATTGATTGATGGACAACAACGCCTTACCACATTTTTTGTTTTGTTATGTGCAATCAAAAAATTTTATGTGAACTGTGGTGAGCAAACCAGCGTTATTGAGAATTTAATTTATAGCCCAACTATGAATAGCGAAGGCGATGTGATTAACTTATATCATCTCCAACTCCAATATGAAGATGCTGGTAACTGTTTGGAGTTGATTGAAAAGGGGCAGGAACGGCCGAACTATCTAACGCAATCTGGCGAAAGGCTCTTCGACGCTTTCCAAACGATACAAGATTTTTTGAGTGAGCGATTCCCCGATATAGCCAGCTTGAAAAAATTTGTAGTTTTTCTGTTGAATAAAACAAGTTTCATTCGCATCGAAACCTACGATATCTCAGATGCACTAAAAATTTTTGAGACAATTAACCAGCGGGGCAAGGGACTCGACCCTATGGATTTGCTTAAGAATATGGTGTTTCGTCAAGTTGATAGAAGCAAATTCAAAGAATTGAATATGAACTGGAAATCCATTACGCGCTCGCTTGAAAAAATAGATGAGAAACCGCTTCGTTTCCTCCGCTATTTTATCATGGCTAATTATGATACTTCCAGTGAGAAAGATGGGATTCTTCGTGAAGATCAGATATATACTTGGCTGAGCAATAACAACGCCCAATGTCGCTACGAAGAAGCTCCGTTCCAATTCGTTCAGAAAATGGCACAAAACGTTGAATTGTATGTTAAGTGCAGAATGCCCGACGATAAGTCCGATGGAAATGTGCATTTGAAAAACATTCCGCTGTTAGCGGGAAAATCTTATAAGCTGCATCTTATGTTGCTGCTTGCCGCATCTAATATGAATCCGGATGCACTTGCCAGCTTCAAGGCAATTCTTGAATCTGTAGTTTATTACACCGTCATTGACAAAATTGCTACTAATGTCACTGAGCGAACCTTTGCTTCATGGTGTAAAGACATTCGAAACATTGTCACGATTGAAGATTTGGATCGTTTTGTAAAAGACACTCTAATCCCTACAGTGAACGATTGGAAACTGGATAACAAGTCAAATTTTCTTCGTCTTGGCTTGAATAGTATGCAGCAGTATCGAATAAAGTTTATTCTTGGCAAAATTACTGCGTATGTGGATGCACTGAGATTAGGAAAAACAACTGTAGATGATTTGACCTCTTATACGCAGACTGCGGTAGAAATTGAACATATTATGCCGCAGACCTGTGCGGATAAAGAATTATATGGCATGAACGATGAGGATTTTTCAGTTTATATCAACCGGCTTGGAAATCTCACTTTGCTTGAAAACAGTATCAACAAATCTATCCATAATGATGTTTATGCAAACAAATCTAAAGCATATAAGCAATCGAAATTTTATCTCACATCTTCGCTTTCTGAACTGGTGAATCAAGGGCACGATACCGCAATTAACCGAACCAATTCTCTGCTATTTGCTTGGTCTGATTGGAATAAGCGGTCTATAGAAGAGCGCCAAGAAATGCTATATCGCTTAAGCGAAATGATTTGGGAAATGTCGTAAGCTGCGAAGCATGCTTATTTCCACTGGAACGTCACCATGCCATAGACATAGATGAACAGGATGGCCACGGGGACCACATACTGAAACATCGGCTTCATCCATTGCCGCACCTTCAGGCCCCGGCCCGCGTTGGCCTCCAGCAGGAAGCTGTTCCATCCCCAGCCGAACCGGTTGCAGCAGAACAGGGCAAACACCAGTGACCCCAGGGGCAGAATGTTGTTGGACACCAGGAAATCCCACAGGTCCAGCCAGGAGGTGCCCTCTGCGAAGGGCTGGAAGTGCAGCACGCTGTAGCCCAGGGCCGTGGTCAGCGCCACCAGGAAGATGCACCCGCCGCAGACCAGGCACCCTACTGGGCGGCTCCAGCCGGTGAGCTCCCGCACCATGGCCAGTATCTCCTCGCACACCGCCAGCACTGTGGACAGGGCCGCAAACACCATAAACAGGAAGAACAGGGTTCCCCACCAGCGGCCGCCATTCATGTGGTTGAACACGGTGGCCATGGTGTCAAACAGCAGGCTGGGGCCGGCGTTGACCTCCACCCCATAGGTAAAGCAGGCCGGGAACATGATCAGCCCCGCCACGATGGCCACAAAGGTATCCAGCAGGATGATGTTCACCGACTCCCCCATCAGGGACCTCTCCTTGCCGATGTAGCTGCCGAAAATGGCCATGGCCCCCATGCCCACCGACAGGGTGAAGAATGCCTGGTTCATGGCGCCCACCACCACGCTGCCGGTGATCCTGGACAGGTCCGGCACCAGGTAAAACCGCAGGCCCTCCGCCGCACCGTCCAGGGTGAAGCTGTGAACAGCCAGCACCAGCATCAGCAGCAAAAGCAGCAGCATCATGTATTTGGTGACCCGCTCCAGGCCGCTCTGCAGGCCGAAGCACAAAACGCCGAAGGCCATCGCCACCGTCACCGCCAGATAGGTCACGTTGACGCCCGGGTCCGCGATCATTGCGGAAAACCCCAGATTCTGGCTGTTTCCCGTGAGAAACTGCACGAAATAGTACACGATCCAGCCGGTGACCACCGTGTAAAACGCCATCAGGGCGATGCTGCCGAATAAGGACACATACCCATGGATGTGCCATTTCTGACCCTTTTTCTCCAGCTTCTGATACATGTGGATGGGGCTGGTCTGGGCCGCCCGGCCCACGCAGAACTCCATGGTCATGATAGGCAGCCCCAGCACCACCAGGCACAGCACATACAACAGCACAAAGCCGCCCCCGCCGTACTGGCCGCACATCCACGGGAATTTCCACACATTGCCGCAGCCGATGGCGCACCCGGCGGACAGCAGGATGAACCCCAGCCGGGACCCCAGCTTCTCGCGTTCCATATCGTCTCTCCTTCTGCATTTTTATTCACCTTAGTGTGGAGTTATCCTATCAAATATTCCGCTTTGCGTCAAGAAATGATTAAATTTTCACAATGCTTTCCCTGCTTCCCTTTTCCGGGAAGCCAGGCAAGTCTGAATTAACCGCCCAGAAAAATTGCAAATACGCTCCAAAATTGGATATTTAAGCCAATTTTGGAGCGTATTTGTTCATCATTGAGGATTATTGATCGGTCTTTGGTTTGGCCGGAGGAGTTGATTCCGGGATTTCCTGAAGATAGCCGGAATTCACAAGGGCTTGAAGAAAATTACCGAAGGATGGAGCCATTATCTCAGTCGTTGTTTCGTATCGTTCTGCGGCGTCATTTATGATTGATTCAATGGATAATCCTGATTTAATTTGTGAGAAAAAGTATGCTCCGGTTTCGTTCAGCCCTTTGACATACGGTACCCTGCCGCGAGCGGGTCCGGTTGCCACCAGGAATTGTTCATCGCAGATTTCTGCAAGAACTACTCCGGGAATAACGGTATATTTCATAGTTTTTCACCATTTTTATCACTTTTTGCCAGATTCATCGCAGGGTCAGACAAGGCTGCCGCCAGGGTATCTCTGCACAATTGGGCAGATTGGATATCTCCGCGGTTTTTCAGAAGCCAGACCGGGCTTTTCAGCATGTTTTCAGCGATTTTACAGGCGGATTTCACTTCCTGCTCTGTATTACAATCAAACAGGAATTGGGAAAAGATTTTTCCGGCGGATTCGTGAACGGTCAATCGTCTGATTTCGTTGATTTTGGCCTGTTCCAGGAATATAATTCCGCCCAATTTAGCGGTCAGCCGCTGAGACATGTTCTCTTTGCCCGTCCAAGGGGATGAAGTGACGAATACTTGGTCATTTTCCATATATACAATGGGTTTATCCCCGTTGATGATCTGAACCGCATCGGGACAGAGGAGCTTCCACAGGCAATAATGGGTGGATTTGCCGGTGCCGCTGGGGGCGGTAATAAGCCAAGCCAGGTCCTTCCAGATAAAGGAAACGGCATGGAACACGATGCGGCCGAAAGCCGTGATGGCAGAGGAGACAGCGGGACACAGCTCCATATATTCCACATAATATTCCGGGTTCCCGGGCTGGTAAATACTGGCAGCCTTCCGGAGCCGCTGGGGCGGAATGCGCACTGACGGAATGTCCCGGTCATTTATGGGACAGGGCGGGATATCCCGGGTCGTCCCACCATTCTTTTCCAGATACGGAGAAAAATACGGATAGTAATCATCATAGGCGGTGATCACGTCTACGGGAACACCGGCAAGAACAAGTCGTCGTTTCATGGATAAAAATTCGTCATGTGTGAGAAGCGGAGGGATGGATGAGCCATCCCTCCGCTTGTGGTGTTTCAGCCGATGATGTTGCCGTGCTGGTCCACGATGACCTGCTGGCCATCGGGCAGGGTCACGGCATAGCGGCCATTGCCGATGCTTTCCAAAACACTGCCGCTTGGCCTCTGGCCATCAAGGCCCACAACGGTATCCTGGAGTTCAGGAGGGATAAATTTTGTGTTCATGGGTGTTCTCCTTTCCTCACTCCCAAATGGTGCGGGTGTTGTAATGCAGGGTATGGGTGACGCCGTGGACTTCGGTGCCGTCCAGGGTGACCCAATAGGGGGTGACCTCCAGGGTACCAGAGCCGGAGAGGCTCTGCTGGGTGATCATGAGCTTGGCATTGCGGGCAGCGCCGAACAAGCCGGAGGCCGTATAGAACAGCCGATAGCGGTTGGCGTAGGCAACAGGCACCTTCACGCCGTCCACGATGATGCCGCTCTCCTGATAGTTGGCCGGGTTATCCACGGCGGAGATCAGGGTGACGCCGCGCAGGCGGAACAAACCATTCCGGACATAGTGCAGGTCCAGATAGGAATCACTGACATACTTGGCGTAAATCGTGGTATCCTGGGTAATACTATCCAGGTTGGCAGGAGTAGTGCAGGCCTCATCGGTGAACCAGCCGGCAAAGACCTTGCCAGCGGGGGCCTGGTAGCTGATCTGGTCACGGGCGCCGGTACCGGCGGAAACGGTAAGCTCATAGGTCTTGGCGCCGTCCACCACGGTGACGGTGACATCCTCCACGGTGGGCACATCCGCCGAAATGGGAGTGCCATCGGCGCAGTAGGAAGCCATGGTCAGCAGCTGTGTTTCGGCAGCGGCGGGAACCGTGCAGTCAGCGGTGCGGGACTCATCCGTGGACTTGATCTTGCCAGCGCCAGTGCCCTGGTAGGTGCCGGTGCGGGTGACGCTGTTGGTGACCTCCACGCCATCCAGGGTGACCCAGTAGGGATAGTAGCTGACGGCCTTACCGGCCTCAGACCAATAGGTGTCCTTATCCAAGCCGTAGCACAGCATATAGCCATACTTGTCACCAGTGACTACGCTGGCCGCAGTATAGCTGTCGGACTGGCCCTCCTGCTTCAGGTTGATGGTGATGCCCTTGAAGGCAACGCTCTGGCCCTCCGGCAGGTTGGCAACCGTGGTCCGGTTTTCGTCAATGGCCTCATAGGTCATCTGGTTTGCCGTGGTACGGGTACCATTGACATAGAAGCCAGCTTCTTTGTAGAGGGCGCGGTCAATGGCGGAAACCATATAGAAACCAATGACATCCAGCTGCCCCTCTGTGTTATGCTCCCAGCAAGACAGAGCCATAGGCTTCAGATAGGCGTTGGGAACCTCCCAGATATAGTAGGTTTCGCCAGCCTTGGGGGCAAAGCTGAGACCGGTTTCGCCCTCGGCGAAGAGATAAGCCTCGGTACATGCCTCGCTGTTGAAAGCGCCGCCGTACAGATAGCCCTGGCTGACGTGGGCCGTCAGATCAAAGCTGCCGGTGAAGGGATAGGTCTCGGTCTCGCCCACCTGCTTTCCCTGGCCGTTTTCGTCCATCTGAACGTGGACCACATAGAAGCTCTGGGTGTAGGCAAACCAGACGTGCTGGTTGGAGTTGGCGGCGGTGAGTGTCACTTCCACCGAGTTGCCAGCGGTCAGGTCACCATTGTTGAGGATATACTTGCCGAAATAGTTGTAATTGGCCACATCCTCGGAGAAAACCGTGTAGCGGATGTTATAGGACAGGCCAGTGGAACCATTCTCTTCGTGGTAAGCAGCGGTCTTGACCTGCTTAGCCAGGGCGGGAGAAGCCACCACAGTGCCGTTTTCGTTGATGGGCTGGCCCTGGTCATTGACCAGATAGTAGTGGACCAGGATGTTGCCGCCGCCCACGGTGACCTGGGGAACCGGGAAGGTGCCCACGGTATCCTCGCCCAGGTAGTTCTTATAGCTGAAGGTGGCCTCTTTATTGGCGTCCAGCACCTCATTGGTGGAGGGACTGTAGTCCCCCTTAACGGTGACCTTGTACTTCATGATGGGGTTGTCGCCCTCGCGGACGTTGCCGACGTTCCAGTTGATCTGGCGATTGGTGGTATCATAGGTGGCGCTGCCCTGGCTGATATAGACGTCCGCATTACCGGCGTCATAGACTGCCTTGTCGGTGGTGATGACAGGGGCTGCACCGGTGAAGCTCAGCTGGACCTTTTCGCCCATGGTATCGGCCACGGTGCCATTGGAGGCGGCGATGGCGATGCTGCCGGCGATGGCCTCAAAGGCGGCGGTGAGCTTCTCCTCCACGTTGTCATTCTGGCCAATGGCATAGTAGCCCTTGGCAGCATCGGTGGCGCAGGATTTCAGGGTGTTCTCACCCTCGGTACCGGCCTGGAGGGCCACGGAGAAGATGGTGGTCCCGGCGGTCTTGGCCTGGTTGGCCTCCCAGATGGTGGCAACGCCGTTGTTGGTGCCGCTGGTCCGAGTAACCGTGCCATCCAGGGCATACACGCCATAGCTGAGCAGATTGGTATATCCATGCTTCGTGCAGGTGGCATTCACATATGCATTATAGCTCATGGTAAACTGATTGCCAGTATCGGGAATCACAACGTCGTAGTCAGGCACGAAAGCGCCGATGTTGGTGATATTGCCGCCTCGAGGGCAACCCAACCCCGTCCACGCCTCACAGTTCGCATAGGTTGCTGTGGCAACAAAGGGATGGCTCTTTGTTGCCGCACCATCGGACAGGATGACAATATTCTTCTGCTTGCCGATGGAGGCCTCAGACGTCAACAGCTGCTGGGCCACATGGATACCAGCCTGCTGGTTGGTGGCGCCGCTGGCGTAGGTGGCGTTATCCACGGCGGCCTTGAAGTCAGGCAGCTCGGAGGCCGTGTAGAAGTGGCCGCTGTTGTACGCCGTGGCCGTATCGATAAAGGTGACGATGGCGATGCGGGTGGTGCTCCCTTCGGTAAGCAGCTTGTCACCGAAGGCCTTGGCGGCTTTCTGGGTGTTGGCGAGCTTGGTGCCCTCCATACTGCCGGAGCAGTCGATGACCAGGACCACGTCGGAGGTGGTCTTGTAGTTCTTGCCCTGGATGCCCAGGGTAACCTCCCAGAGGTTATTGGAGCCTTCCACAGCCTTGGCGTCCTTGTCCAGCTTGATGGAGCCCTCAGCAGGCCACACAGGCTGAGTGGCCGCCGTGCCGCCGCCGGTTTCCTCGCCCTCGGCGAAGGACGGCAGGGCCACCAGAGACAGGGCCATGACCAGCGCCAGCACAAGGGCCAACGCCTGTTTCCATTTCTTCATATCCTCGTTCCTCCCATTGCGTTTATTTGCGCGGTGCGCATTATTTTCAGGCCCTAATGGACCTAATTGAAGATGCGACAACGCTTCCGCCGCCGGGATGCCGGTCCCAGCTGCGGAACGTTGTTATAGCGCATATCGGTATCGTTTTCAAGTGTAATTTTGGCTTTCCAAAGTTTATTGTTATCTGGTTGTTATTCTATCACAAAGTCATGTCGAATGCAAGTGCATTTTCAGGGGATAAGGGAAATTTTTCTGGATTCGACGGGCGGATTGTGCTATAATATGTGTAATTAATCAACAGGGCAGGAGGACAATGTCCATGAACGAGAGGAAAACATCCAAAAAAGCGGGATATCCCAACGGGGATGCCCGGGACTTCTTTTTACGGAATCTTGACGGAAAACCGGTAAAGGGTCCGAAAAAGCCGGAGCGGCCCGGGTCTGAGCCGCCCATCATGGCGGTGTATGCCGCGCCGGTGGTGAAGGAGAAGAAATGAGCGGGTTCCGGCTGCGCAGCTGCGTGTGGGAGCTGACGCTGGCGTGCTGCTTCGGGTGCCGGTACTGCGGGTCCGCCGGGGGGCGGGCCAGGGCCGACGAGCTGTCCACGGCGGAGTGCCTGGACACGGCGGACCAGCTGGCAGAGCTGGGGTGCCGGAGGGTGTCGCTGATCGGGGGCGAGGTGTTCCTGCGGCGGGACTGGGCGCAGATCGCCGGGCGGCTCACCGGCCGGGGCGCGGCGGTGGCGGTGATCACCAACGGGTACCTGATGTCGCCGGAGGTGCTGGCGCAGCTGCGGGAGGCCGGCGTGGAGTCCGTGGCGGTGTCCATCGACGGGCCGGAGGACGTGCATGACGCCGGACGGCAGGCGGGCAGCTTCCGCCGGGCCATGGACGCCGTGGGGGCGCTGGTGAAGGCCGGCATCCCGGCGTCGGTGATCTCCACCCTGCGCAGGGACTGCGCGGGGCGGCTGGAGGAGCTGTACCGGGTGCTGGAGGGCTCCGGCATCGCCGCATGGCAATTGCAGGCGTGCTCGCCTATGGGCAACGCCGCCCGGGGGCTGGACTGGCGCATGGACCCGACGGAGGTGATCCGCTTCGTGGAGAGCCACCGGGACCGCGCGCCGTTTATGCTGGGTGCGGCTGACAACGTGGGCCACTTTACAGAGGAGGAGCCGGGCCTGCGGGGCGCCGACGGGGCCTGCTTCCAGGGGTGCCGGGCGGGAATCTCCGCCATAGGCATCGACAGCGTGGGAAACATACGGGGGTGCGAGTCTATGTACGATGAGCGGTTCATCGAGGGAAATCTGCGGCAGCGGCGGCTGCGGGACATCTGGGAGGACCCGGAGGCGTTTGCGTATAACCGGCGGTTCACCCCGGAGCTGCTGACCGGAGACTGCGCCCGGTGCCGGATGGGGCCGTGGTGCGCCGGAGGGTGCCGGTCGTATAACTATTTCGTCCACGGGAAGCTGTATGAGGCGCCGGTGTGCGCCGGAGGCGCCAAATGAGCGCCGGGGCGGCAGCCGTGGGGCTGCGGCTGCGGCAGGAGCGGCTGAAGCGGGGCTGGAGCCAGGAGGGCCTGTGCCGGGGCATCTGCGCGGCGTCGTATCTGTCCAAGATCGAGCAGGGCCGGGTCCAGGCCGCGCCGGAGCTGCTGGCGCTGCTGATGAAGCGGCTGGACCTGCCCTGGTACGGGGAGAATCTGCCGGAGCTGGAGGGGCTGGTGGAGCGGCGGTACGCGCAGCTGCTGGACGGAGAGCAGGAGGCGTTTCAGGACAGCCGGGCGGCGTTCTCCCAGGCGCTGGAGACCATCCTGTCCAGTCCCCTGGCGGCGGACGGCCTGGTGCTGGACGCCGTGGACCGGCAGGACCCGTCGGACATCCCGGCGGCGCTGGAGCCGTATCTGGACCGGCGGCAGCTGGCGCTGCTGCGGATCGTACAGGACCGGGAGCCGGAGGCGGTGCGGCTGCTGCCGGAGGCGTACTGCTTTCTGATGGCGGGCATTGCCGGGTATGAGCAGGGCGGCGACTATACCGGGGCCATGGCCTATCTGCGGCAGGGCTGCGACCTGGCGGCCCGGGACGGCCGGGTGCGGCTGATGCTGGAATGCCGGCTGATTATGGGCAGCGTATGCTGCAACCGGCTGGACCTGGACGGTATGGAGGAGCACTATCGGGCGGCGGAGCGCATGGCCCGGGCCCTAGGACGGCAGGAGGACCTGCGGGCCATGGCCTATAACCGGGCCGCCACCCAGGTGGAGTGCGGCCGGTATCAGGAGGCATATGGGTATTTTTCCGCCCTGGAGCGGCCCCGGGTCATGGAGCTGCACAAGCTGGCGGTGTGCTGCGAGGGGCTGGGCCGGACCCAGGAGGCTCTGGACGCCCTGGACCGGGCGGAGACGGCCCCGGAGGAGTATCCGGACCGGGCTCTGTGCATGGAGATCTGCGGGCTGGTGCGGCGCAGGCTGGAAAACCCCGGCTATCTGCGGGACCCGGATTACGGCGCGGCGCTGATGGACGTGTTCCAACGCTGCCGGAGGGAGCTGCCCATCGGATACGCGGGGTTCCACCTGCCCTGGGTGCTGGAATGGCTCACCGCCGGGCGGCAGTATAAGCTGGCGTATGAGCTGGTGCGGGAATTTCCCCTGGTCCCCGGGAGAAGCTCGTGACAGCGGCGGCGCTCTTTTTTGACAGACTGAACAGGCCGTCAAAAAAGCAGGCTTGCCTCCGCCTTCGGAAAGGAAGATAGTTACGAAAGAAACCCATCAGGGGTGTCTTTCGTTTTCAATCACCGCATTTTCAGAACTTTTATAGAAGTTTTGAAAATGCCTTTCAGCCTGTCAAAAAGGATTTTTGACAGGCTGAAAATCCCTCCGGCCGGAGCCGGAGGGATTCTGTTATGCTTCCGTCAGTCTTCCATCAGCTCCTCCAGGCGGCGGCGCTTGGTCCGGGCGTCGCCGGTCAGGTGCAGCTTGGAGTAGATCTGATTGATGTACTGCTTCACCGTTCCCTCGGACAGGAACAGCTGCCCGGCGATCTCCCGGTTGCTGAGCCGCCGGGCCATCCGCTGGGCCACGGCCCATTCCCGCTCTGTCAGAGCGGCGAAGGTCTCCGGCCGCTGCCGGACGATCTGCACCGCCTGGCACCCGGCCTGGAAGCTCTGGCCGAACCGGGCGGCCCGGGCGGCAAAGTCGTCCCCGGCCTCCGGCAGCACCTCCCGCAGGTACCGGTAGCAGGCGGCAAAGGGCAGCACCAGCCCGTCGGGCCGGGCCATATCCGCCGCCTGCCGGACCAGAGCCGCAGCCTCCCGGCGTTTGCCCAGCCCTTCATAGGCTGCGGCAGTCTGCGTCAGCACATAGATCTCCACCAGGGCGTAGTGCATCCCCCGGCACAGAGCCAGCAGCTTATCGCTGCCGCCGATGACCCGGGCATAGGCCCCCTGGGCCAGGAATACCTGGTTTTCGATCATCCGCATCATGGGCACGCAGGGCCCCAGGAAATTCACCGTATCCAGCCGGTGCTCCCGGAACAGGGAGGGGATGCTCTCCTCCTGCCCCAGCAGTGCCAGACACCAGGCGCTGCTGCTGTCGAAAATGTGCAGCCACATGGCGTTGTGCCGGCCCAGCAGCTGCTCCCGGCGGCGGCGCAGGTCCGTCTCCGGGGCTTTCCCGGCGGCCAGGGCCAGCCGCATTTCCAGAAAGTCGCAGCAAAGAGCCATATTTTCCTGGCCGCTGCCCCGGATATCTGCCCGGGCCCGCTCCAGAGCAATGGCCGCGTCGTTGAGGCGCCCCTGAGCCAGGGCCGCCTCGCCCTCCATGATCCGCTGGGCGCCCATGCCGTGGCCGCCGGTGATCTTGTAATAGTGGGGCATGCAGTCGTCCATCTCCGCCAGCTCCCGGGAAAGCTGCCCCGGGGTCCGGTGGAACATCATCAGCACCGACGGCGACCCGAAGGTCCAGCTGCCGCGGCTCTGGATGCTGACGGCCTGGTCGGTCATCTGGCGGCTGGCGCTGCGGTGCAGGCGGCTCATCTCCGTGATGTCGTTGTAATGCAGGAAGCTTTCGATCAGGTCGCACTCTCCCAGCAGATTGCCCCGCTGCCGGGGCGTCATGTCCGGGTGATTCCGGACGGATTCCAGCAGCAGCGCCTTCAGCTGCTGCATCCGGGGGATCTGCCCCCAGGTGAACATCCGCCGCATCAGCACCAGCAGGGCTGTGGGGTGCTCCATCAGCACCCGGTCACCGCAGCGGTCCAGCAGCTCCAGCACCTGCTGGGGCCGCAGGGCCGCCAGCAGAATGCCCGCATCCCGCTGGATCACGTCCAGGGCCGCGTCCCACCGGCCGCATTTGCCGAAGGCGGCCAGGGTCTGCAAATAGTCCCCCCGGTCCGCATACCAGCGGCCGTACCGGGCCCGGTATTCCGCCTGCTCCTCCGGGGGCAGGGCGTCAAAATCCCGCTGGGCGCAGGCCTTCATCATGTGGTGGAACCGGTATCCCCCGCCGGGGAGCCGGGTGACAAAGGCGTTTTTCGCCGTCAGGTCCGCCAGGATCTCCGGTGTGTCCGGCTGGCCGGTAATATACCGGGCCATGTCCCCGGTGAACTCGTCGGCCTGACCCATAACCGCCAGGAACCTCTGCCGCCGGGGCGGCAGGGGCCGCAGCATGGCGGCGGTGAACATCTCATAAATGTCCGTTTCCCCGGGGTCCGCTCCCTGCTCCGTCAGGGCCCGGAGCCGCAGGTAAACGGCGGCCATCCAGCCCTCCGTGGCCTGCTGCAGCTCTGCCAGCTGCTCCTGGTCCAGGGCCGCGCCGCAGCGGTGGACATAGGCCGCCAGCTCGCCGCCCTCCAGCCGCAGCTGCTCCGCGCCGATGCGGTGCAGCCGTCCGCCCAGCCGCAGCACCTGATCCCCGGACAGGATCCGGTCCCGGCTGGCGGCGATGAGGTGGACGTTTTCCGGCAGTCTCGCCGCCAGTTCGCATAAAAACCGCGCCATCCGGGGATCAGGCAGCAGGTGCAGGTCATCTGCAAACAGATACCAGGGCTCCGGCCGCCGCAGCTCCCGGCACAGGGTATCCACCAGCAGGCCGGTGGCCGCCGGATCCATGGGGCAGTCAAAGCCCTCCAGAACGGTCAGTCCGGCGGCCCGAAAGGCCCGCCGCCCACCTTCCCACAGGGCAGGCAGACTGTCGGAATAAATGCTGACGCGGATGGCCGAGCCCGGCGGCTGGGCCGCCAAAAACCAGTTTACCGCCGTGGTCTTTCCGTAGCCCATGGGGGCCGTCACCGTGGTCAGGGCGCAGCGGCCCATGGGCTCCAGGCTGGCCTGGAGCCGGGGGGATACATAAATTGCGCCGGGGTCCGGCTTTCGTCTTGCCATGGAACAATTGCCTCCTTACCGGGCCATATAGGCTGCGGCGCGCTGTGTCAGCTTGCTGTATACCCGCTGGACCATCCACGGCTCCGTGGACGCCTCCAGCGCCTCCCGGGGCGTGAACCAGGCCACGCCGCTGTTTTCGTCGGGCTTCTGCCGCAGCTCCCGATCCCGGGCGCCCAGCAGATAGGTGACGTTCATGTGAATGTGGCTGGGGACATACTGCCCCCGCTTTTCGTGGCCGTCCACCGTCAGGCACTCCAGGGAGAAGATCCCCGGGTGCAGCAGCTCCAGCTGCCGCAGACCCGTTTCCTCCGTTACCTCCCGCATGGCCACCGCCAGCAGATCCCGGTCCCCGTCGGCGTGTCCGCCGGTCCAGGACCAGGAGTGATAGAGGTTGTGATACACCATCACCACCTGCCGCCGGTCCGGACTCAGGACCCAGGCGGAGGCGGTCATATGGGCGGTGAGGTTCTCCCGGTCAAATGCATCGGGATGTCCCGCCAAAAACCGCAATATCCCGGTCTTGTCCCGCTGCTCCTGGGGACAAAGCGGGACAAAATTTTCAATATCCCGTATAATATCCATATCAATCCTCACTATCCGCTATCAGGTCCCGGACAATGGCGGAGGCCATCAGGATGCCGGCGGTGGAGGGCACCCAGGGCACGCTGGCGGGCACGCTGCGCCGCCCGGGGGACGGGGCCTCCAGCTGCCGGGTCTCGGCGGCCGGCTCGGGACTGTACACCACCTTCAGGTGCCGGATGCCCCGGTCCCGCAGCTCCCGGCGCATGACCCGGGCCAGGGGGGCAGACAGAGGTCCTGGAAATGTCCGTTACCTGCAAAAGGCCGGGGTCCAGCTTGTTGCCGGTGCCCAGGGCGGAGATGATGGGGATGCCCCGCTGCCCCGCCTGGGCGATCAGGTCCAGCTTGCAGGTCACCAGGTCGATGCAGTCGGCGATATAGTCGAATTTCCCGGTGAAAAACGCATCCCGGTGGGCGGCGTCATAGGTGGCGCACAGGGGGTGGAGCCGGAGGCCGGGGTTGATGTCCCGGCACCGCCGGGCGGCTGCTTCGGCCTTATATTCCCCCACGGTGGAGGACAGGGCGTACAGCTGGCGGTTGATATTGGTGAGGCTCAGGGTATCCTGGTCCACCAGGGTCAGCTCTCCCACCCCGGAGCGGGCCAGGATCTCGGCGGCGTAGCTGCCCACGCCGCCCAGGCCGAACACCGCCACATGGCAGCGGGAGAGCTTCTCCAGGGCCCGGTCCCCCAGGACCATTTCCGTGCGTAAAAATCTGTGTTCCATAGCGGTCTCCTTGTCGGATAACAGTTGAAAAGAGGCTGGCAGCCGCCAGCCTCTTTTTTGTTGCGTAATGGGGCTCAGCCCACGTACTTCATGCCGGAATTCTCGGTGGCGGTGATGTCCTTGACCAGGTTGGCGGACCACTCGGAGTAGTCCTTGTTCGTCATGGCGTTGCGGACCTGGACCATCCAATAGGGATCGTCGGTGCCCACGAAGTACATGACGTGGTAGCCGATGTAGCTGCCGCCGGCGGCATCGTTGGCCACGATGCCGGTATTGCCGGCCTTGCGGCTCTCGTCGAAGCACCAGTCGTTGAACTCGCTGACCATCTGGCCCTTATAGACCTGCTTACACAGGCCGCCGTTGGTGTTGGAGCCGGGGTCCTCGGACAGCTTGTTGGCCAGGGCCGCGAAGCTCTCCTCGGTGGCGTCGCCGTCCTTCCAGGCCTGGAGGGCGTTCTCGGCCTCCTGCTTCTTGCCGGCCTTCAGCTCCTCCAGCTTGGCCTGGTAATCGTCGGCCTTGCTGTCCAGGCTGGAGGTGTCCACCTTGAACAGAATGTGGCGCACGTCCACGGTGTTGTAATCGTTGCGGCTGCGGCTGTGGAACACCAGCAGATAGATGGAGGTGCCGTTTTCCACGAGCTCGGTGTCGCCGGCCTGGCGGCTGTCGTCAAACACCCACTTGGTGGCGGCATCGCCGCTGTAGGTGCCGGACTCGGGGTGGGAATAGGTGGCGATGGACTCATATTCCTTGGCGGCCTTCTCGGGCAGGATGCCGGACTTGACGGTCTCCAGCGCGGCGGCGGCGGCGTCCTTGGCCTTCTGCAGGGCGGCGGCGCTCTCCTCCTCGGTGGGCTGAACGGTGTTGCCGTCGGCGTCCTTGGTGGAGGCGGCGGCGCCTTTGAAGGTGATCATCTCATAGTTGGCCACGTCGAAGGAGTTCTTGTTCTCCTCGTAGTACTTCTGGAGCTCCTCGTCGGTGTACTGCAGGCTGTCGATATAATCCTGCTGATAGTGGGAGGCAATGATGGTGTCCTTCAGGATGCCCTTGAAGATCTTAACGGTCATGTTGCTGCCGTAGAGCTGCTTGATATACTCAGCCTCGCTCTTGCCGGCGGACTTGGCGTAGGTGGCCAGGGTCTCCATGGTGGAGTCCAGCTCCTTCTGCATGTCGTCGTTCCAGGTGATGTTCTTTTCGGCGGCGCCCTTCTTGAGCATGGTGATCTGGATCAGGCTCTTTTTGGCGGCGTCCCTGAAATAGGCGTCCCAGGTCATGTCGTCGGACACGCCCAGCAGGGTCTTGGCCATGTCGCTGAGGCTCTGCTGGGTCAGGGGGGTGGATTTGCTCAGGCCGTAATAGGAGGCATACTGGCTCTGGGCAATGGAGTTATAGGCCACATGGTAGAAATAGCTGACCTCGGCGGCGGAATAGGTTTCGCCCTCCACGGTGACGGCGGCGGAGCCCCGCTGGATCACGTTGGAGTTCCAGACCAGCAGAGCGGCGGCCACCAGCACGAACACGATGGCGATGCCGCCGTAGAGCCAGTTGTTCCGGCGCTGCTTGGCGCGCTCCTCCGCCTGGCGGGCGGCCTTGGGGTCCACGGCGCCGCTGGCGGCGAACTCCTGACGGGCTTTCTTTTCTCTGGATGCACTCATAGTTGTTTCAGTCCTCTCGAAAATAGGTATCGGATACCCTTTGTAGTGTGCTGTTGGTTGATTATACAGGAAAAACCGCCTCTTCGCAAGAGGGAATCGGGATTTCCCGGGAATTTGGGCGATTTTACTCCGCCTGATACACGATCCGGCCGTCGATGACGGTCATATACGCCTGGCCGCCGATGGTGGTGAGGGGGTCGGCGGTCCACAGGACGAAATCCGCGTCCTTACCGGGCTCCAGGCTGCCCACCCGGCTGTCGATGCCCAGGCTGCGGGCGGGGTTGATGGTGATGGCCCGCCACGCCTCGTCCATAGGCAGGCCCGCATTGGCGGCCAGGCCCGCGCACATGGTCAGATTCTCCAGGGGGATCACCGGTGCGTCGGTGATGATGCTGACGGTGAGGCCCGCCCGGTACAGGGCGCCGGGGGGTGGTGAAGCTCTTGTGCCGCAGCTCGGCCTTGCTCTTGCTGCCCAGGGTGGGGCCCACAAACACCGGCAGGCCCTCCTTGGCCAGCTCGTCGGAGATCAGCTCGCCGTCGGTGCAGTGGTCCAGGGTGGCCTTCACCCCGAATTCCTTGGCGATCCGCACGGCGGTGAGGATGTCGTCGGCCCGGTGGGCGTGGCACTTCAGGGAAATCTCGCCGTTAATCACCGGCAGCATGGCCTCCAGCTTCATGTCGAAGGGGGGATTCTTCCCGGCCAGCTTATCGTCCCGGTAGCGCTGGGTCTTGAACAGCAACTCACGCAGCAGCGCCGCCACGGCCATGCGGGTCATGGGGCTTTTCTTCATGCCCTGACCGTAGCAGCCCTTGGGATTCTCGCCGAAGGCGCACTTCATGGCGGCGGGCTCCTTCAGCAGCATATTGTCCACCCGCTTGCCGGCCAGCTTCAGCACCGTGAAGGTGCCGCCCACCACGTTGGCACTGCCGGGGCCGGTGCAGGCGGTGGTGACGCCGCCCCGGAGTCCGTTGGGGAATGCCCCGTCCTGGGGATTGATGGAGTCGATGGCCCGCAGCTGGGGGGTCAGAGGCTCCACCACCTCGTTGTAGTCCATGCCCTCCCAGCGCAGGCACTCGTTGTCCAGGCCGATGTGGCAGTGGGCCTCCACACAGCCGGGGGTCAGCAGGCGGCCGCCGGCATCGATGACGGTGCAGCCCTCCGGCGGGTCGATGTGGGGAGCGATGGCGGCGATGCGGCCGCCGTCGGCCAGCAGACAGCCGCCAGGAATGTCCGGGCCCGTGATGGGCTTTATGTAAGCATTCTGGATCAGCAGCATAGCGATACCTCTCTTTGTTGTAAATTGAGGACATTATAGCACAGGCTGTTCCGTTTCACAAGGGTTGCGTTTTTCCCGGGGCTGCTTTATAATGTGTAGCCGGAGGAGGCGAGGACATGCGGTACACCACCCTTTGCTATATCGAAAACCCCGCCGGGGAGTATCTGATGCTCCACCGGGTGAAAAAGGAGAACGACTGCAACCGCGACAAGTGGATCGGCATCGGCGGCAAGTTCGAGGACGGCGAGAGTCCCGAGGAGTGCGCCCTGCGGGAGATCCGCGAGGAGACGGGACTGACCGTCACCGGGTACCGCTATCGCGGCATCGTCACCTTTGTGTCCGACCGGTGGGAGACGGAATACATGCACCTGTTCACCGCTGATGCGTGGACCGGCAGCGTCCGGGACGACTGCGGCGAGGGTGTGCTGGAGTGGATCCATAAGGACCGGCTGGCGGCCCTGCCCCAGTGGGCCGGGGACAGGATATTCCTGGACCTGCTGCGGCGGGATGTGCCCTTCTTTTCTCTGAAGCTGCGGTATCAGGGGGAAACGCTGGTCTATGCCCGCCTGAACGGAAGGGAGCTGGTCCTGTGACGGTATTGGTCAGCGCGTGCCTGCTGGGGGTGCCCTGCCGGTACGACGGGCAGAGCAAGCGCCATCCCCTGGCGCAGGAGCTTTGCCGCAGGCACCGGGTGATCCCCGTGTGCGGGGAAATTTTCGGCGGCCTGCCCACGCCCCGCCCGCCGGCGGAGATCTGCGGGCAGCGGGTAGTCACCCGGGAGGGGGCCGACGTGACGGCGGCGTACCGGCGGGGGGCGGAGGCGGTGCTGGAGCTGGCCCGGCTCACCGGGGCTGAGGCCGCCGTCCTCAAGGAGCGCAGCCCCTCCTGCGGCTCCGGGGCCGTATATGACGGCACGTTCTCCGGCACGCTGACGGCGGGCTGGGGCGTTGCCGCCGGGCTTCTGCGGGAGCAGGGCATCCGGGTGCTGGGCGAGTCCCGGCTGGAGGAGCTTCTGCGGCAGGACGTCCGTTAAAATCACAACAGAATACGACAAAAAACTGTGAGATTCGGAGAAAATTACAAATGCCATTGACACAGCACGCGGAAGTTGGTAAAGTAATACCGTAAGCAGTCGGGAACGTTACCGGTAATGTTTCCACGCTGTGGAATGGCCCAGGAAGGAGACGAAGCGCGGTATATGACCATCAAGGATATTGCGCGGCAGTGCGGCGTCAGCGTCAGCACGGTGTCGCGGGTGCTCAATGACCGTCCGGACGTGAGCCCGGAGAACCGGCGCAAGGTGCTCTCCGCCATTCAGCAGTCCAATTACATTCCCAACAACACCGCCAGGGACCTGGTGAAAACCAAGTCCGACGCCATCGGCCTGGTGGTGCGGGGCGTGTCCAACCCGTTTTACACGGATATCATCCGGGTCATCGAGGAGCAGGTCACCGCCCGGGGCTATACCCTGGTGATGCAGCAGATCGGCACCTGCGACGACGAGGTGAAGCGGGGCGCCATGATGGAGCGGGAAAAGCGGCTGCGGGGCCTGATTTTGTTGGGCGGCCGGTCCGACTATTCGCCCCAGGAGCTGGCGCCGCTGAACATCCCCTTTGTCTGCTGCTCCTACAGCAACCAGTACGGCACCCTGCCGTCGGATTCCTATGCGTCGGTATCCATTGCCGATGAGGAGGAGGCCTACCGGGCGGTGTCGGAGCTGTATCGGTGCGGGCACCGGCGCATTGCGGCGCTGGTATCCGGCGCGGAGGACCGCTCCATCAGCCAGCTGCGGTATCAGGGCTATGTCCGGTCCCTGGCAGATCACGGCCTGCCCCTGGAGCAGGAGCTGGTCATCGAGGCCGGGTCCTTCGACATCCGGCAGGCGTATCTGGCGGTGCGGCGGCGGCTGATGGAGGGGACGCGGTTCACGGCCCTGTTCGCCATCTCCGACAACATGGCCATCGGGGCCATGCGGGCCCTGCGGGAGGCCGGGCAGCAGATCCCCCGGGACTGCTCCGTCATCGCCATCGACGGGCTGACGATGTCCGAGTACATCAACCCCACCCTGACCACCCTGTGCCAGCCTATGGAGCACATGGGACGGCGCAGCGTGGAGATCCTGCTGGACATGGTGGAGCACCGGGGCGGACCCATCCGGGAGACTGCCCACACCACCCTGCGGACCGGGGAATCCGTCCGCGACATTTCTTAGTTTTTCCGGCGGAAACCGCCTGAAAAATATATAATGAAGGAGAATTGATCATGAAGAAAACTCTTGCATTGATCCTGGCCGCTGTCATGGCTCTGTCCCTGGTAGCCTGCGCCAAGACCCCCGCAAACGGCGGCACGGAGGCCAAGGGCTCCGTGTATTACCTGAACTTCAAGCCCGAGGCCGACAAGGCCTGGCAGGATCTGGCCAAGACCTACACCGAGCAGACCGGCGTGGAGGTCAAGGTCGTCACCGCCGCCTCCGGCCAGTATGACACCATGCTGACCTCCGAGCTGGACAAGTCCGCTCCTCCCACCATGTTCCAGGTGGGCAACCAGGGCGCCGTCAACTCCTATGGCGATTTCTGCTATCCTCTGGATAACACCGACGTCATGAAGGAAATGACCACCCAGGACTTCAACCTGAAGAATGCCAACGGCGAGACCGTGTCCATCGGCTACTGCTATGAGGCCTTTGGCATCATCGTCAACAAGGCTCTGCTGAAGCAGGCCGGCTATGAGATCTCCGATATCACCAACTTTGAGACCCTGAAGAAGGTCGCCGACGACATCCACAGCCGCGCTGCCGAGCTGGGCTTTGACGCCTTCAGCTCCGCCGGCCTGGAGGGCTCCTCCAGCTGGCGCTTCTCCGGTCACCTGGCCAACATGCCCCTGTTCTATGAGTTCCGGGATGACAAGGTCACCTCTCAGCCCGCCAGCATCAAGGGCACCTATCTGGACAACTTCAAGAACGTCTGGGATCTGTACACCACTGACTCCGCCACCACCGGCGCTGCTCTGACCACCGCCACCGGCGACGCCTCCGAGGCCGAGTTCGGCCAGGGCAAGGCTGTGTTCTATCAGAACGGTTCTTGGGAGTATGCCAACCTCACCGGCGAGGAGAAGGGCTTTAAGATGAACCCCGAGGATCTGGCCATGATCCCCATCTACTGCGGCGTTGAGGGCGAGGAGCAGTCCGGTCTGTGCTGCGGCACCGAGAACTGCTGGGCTGTCAACAAGAACGCCAAGGAAGAGGACATCCAGGCTACTCTGGACTTCATGAAGTGGGTCGTCACCTCCGACGAGGGCACCACCATGCTGGCTGAGCAGTTTGGCCCCTGCCCCTTCAAGAACGCCAAGACCCCCGCGAACGTGTTCTTTGCCGATGCCAACGCCTATACCGCTGCCGGCAAGTACATTGTGACCTGGGCCTTCAACTGGACTCCCGCCGTGGATGACTGGCGTGCGGGCGTGGTGGACGCTCTGACCCAGTACACCGTCAACGGCGGCAGCTGGGACAACGTCAAGACCGCCTTCGTGGACGGCTGGGCCACCCAGTATGCCAAGGAGAACGGCTAAGCTATAAGCGCCCGTTGTAACGCAATAGGACCGGGGGGCGGGCTTATCGCCCGCCCCCGATTTTCTCACCTGCGGCGCACAGAGCTGTTGGCCGGTATGGACCGGGCAAGAGCTCCGGGCGCCGCCCGGAAAAAACATAGATAGGAGAGAGGCGTCATGAAACTTCCGAAACACCGCCGGGACGAGGCCGCGCTGAATTCCCGGCTGATCCGCCGCCCCATCAAGCGCATGGTGTGGCTGTTTTTGCTGCCCACCTTCGGGGCCTTCTGCATCGGCTTCCTGTACCCCTTCTTCAAGGGGCTGTTTCTGTCCTTCTGCAACTTCCGCATTACCAGCCAGTGGACATGGACGGGGCTGGAAAACTACCGGAAGGCCTTCCAGGACCCCGGCTATATGCACGCGTTCTGGTACACGGCGCTGTTTGCCTTGGTGAGCCTGATCGCTATCAATCTGTTTGCCTTTACCATTGCCTATGCACTGACCCAAAAGTTCAAGGGCACCAACGTGTTCCGCACGGTGTTCTTCCTGCCCAACCTCATCGGCGGCATCGTGCTGGGCTATATCTGGTCCATGATCTTCGACGGCATCCTCATCAAGTACAACACCTCCGTGGTCCTGGAGACGAAATACGGCTTCTGGGGTCTGGTGATCCTGGTGTGCTGGCAGCAGATCGGCTATATGATGATCATCTATATTGCCGGACTCCAGGCCGTGCCCGAGGATATGCTGGAGGCGGCCCGCATCGACGGCGCCAACCGCTGGCAGACCCTGTGGCGGGTCACCATCCCCAACGTGATGCCCTCTATCACCATCTGCATGTTCCTGAGCCTGACCAACGGCTTCAAGCTGTTTGACCAGAACCTGGCCCTGACCGCCGGGCGTCCCTTCCAGCAGCTGGGCAACGGAGAGACCATCAAAACAACGGAAATGCTGGCCCTGAACATCGTCAACGCCTTCGGCACCAACGGCGGCGGCAACCGCGGCGTGGGTCAGGCTAAGGCCGTGATCTTCTTCATCGTGGTGGCGGCCATCAGCATCATCCAGCTTCAGGCCAGCCGCCGCAAGGAGGTGCAGCAATGATCAAAACCGAAGCTCTGCGCCGCAGAGAGCGCCGTCAGGCGCTGCTGACGGTGGTGTTCACCATCATCTCCGTGATCTATCTGATGCCGGTGCTCCTGGTGCTCATCAACTCCCTGAAGGCCAACGCCTTTGTCAACACCGAGACCTTCAAGCTGCCCACGGCGGAATCCTTTGTGGGGCTGAAGAACTATGTCAAGGGCATGACCTTCGGCAACTTCGCCTTCTATAAGGTGGTATTCTACAGCTTCTTCATCACCATTACCTCCACGGCGCTGATCCTGCTGTGCACGTCCATGGCGGCGTGGTACATCTCCCGGGTGGGGAGCCTGGTCAGCAAGATCGTGTACTACCTGTGCGTATTCTCCATGGTGGTGCCCTTCCAGATGGTCATGTACACCCTGGCCCGGACGGCGGACCAGGCGCATCTGAACACCCCCTGGACCATCCCCGTGATCTATCTGGGCTTCGGCGCGGGCCTTGCCGTGTTTATGTTCACGGGCTTTGTCAAGAGTCTGCCGCTGGAGATCGAGGAGGCCGCCGCCATCGACGGCTGCGGCCCGGTGGGCACCTTCTTCCGGGTGGTGCTGCCCATGCTGAAGCCCACCATGATCTCCGTGGGCGTGCTGGAGATCATGTGGGTATGGAACGACTATCTGCTGCCCAGCCTGGTGCTGGACATCAACCAGTACCGCACCATCCCCATCCACATCCAGTACCTCAAGGGCAGCTACGGCACCGTGGACATGGGCGCCACCATGGCCCTGATCATGCTGAGCATCCTGCCGGTGATCATCTTCTATCTGTGCTGCCAAAAGCACATCATCAAGGGCGTGGCTGCCGGAGCCGTGAAGGGCTAAAAAAACAAAGCATTTTTCTGATAAGTGAGTTGACTGACATATGAATCGTTGCAGCGGCATTTTGATGCCGGTATTTTCCCTGCCGTCTCCCTACGGCATCGGGACTCTGGGCAAGGCCGCCTATGACTTTGCCGATTTTCTCCACGCCGCCGGGCAGCACTGCTGGCAGATGCTGCCTCTGGGCCCCACCAGCTATGGCGACTCCCCCTATCAGAGCTTTTCCACCTACGCCGGGAATCCCTATTTCATCGACCTGGAGCTGCTGGTCGAGGACGGGCTGCTGACCCGGGATGAGGTGGAGAGCCAGAACTGGGGAACCAATCCCCGGTACGTGGACTACGGAAGGATTTATGAGAGCCGCTTCGCCGTGCTGCAGAAGGCCAAGGACCGAGGCTGGGAGCGGGATCAGGCGGAGGTGGCCGCCTTTCAGGCGGAGAACTGCCGCTGGCTGCCGGACTATGCCCTGTACATGGCCTGCAAGCGCCATTTCGGCATGCGCTCCTGGACCGAATGGGACGATGCGGACATCCGCCTGCGAAGGTCCCCGGAGGTGCTGGAGCAGTACCGCACCCTGCTGCGGGAGGATGTGGAGCTGTTTACCTATTTGCAGTTCCTGTTCTTCCGCCAGTGGAACAGGCTGCGGGACTATCTGCACAGTCTGGACATCCAGGTCATCGGCGACCTGCCCATCTATGTGGCCATGGACTCCGCCGACGTGTGGGCGGAGCCGGAGTGCTTCCAGCTGGACGACCAGTGCGTTCCCACGGAGGTATCCGGCGTGCCGCCGGACTACTTCAGCGCCGACGGTCAGCTGTGGGGCAATCCCCTGTACGCCTGGGACCGGATGCAGGCCGACGGCTTCGGCTGGTGGATCCGCCGGGTAGACGGGGCCTCCAAGCTGTATGACGTGATCCGTATCGACCATTTCCGGGGCTTCGATGCCTATTGGGCCGTGCCCTACGGCGAGACTACCGCCAAGAACGGCCATTGGGTCAAGGGCCCGGGCATGAACCTGGTGGGGGTGCTGACGAGTTGGTTCCCCCAGCTGCGGTTCATCGCCGAGGACCTGGGCTATCCCACCCCAGGCGTCCAGCAGCTTTTGCAGGATTCCGGCCTGCCGGGCATGAAGGTGCTGGAATTTGCCTTCGATTCCCGGGATACCAGCAGCTATCTGCCCCACTCCTACACGGAGAACTGCGTGTGCTACACCGGCACCCACGACAACAGCCCCCTGGCCCTGTGGAAGGACGAGGCCGCGCCGGAGGACATCGCCTATGCCCGGGAATACCTGGGGCTCAACGATGCGGAGGGCTTCAACTGGGGCCTCATCCGGGGCGGCATGAGCTCCGTGGCCCGGCTGTTTGTGGCCCAGATGCAGGATTATCTGGAGCTGGGGCTGCACCACCGCACCAATATCCCCGGCACCCAGAGCGGCAACTGGCAGTGGCGTCTGCTGCCCGATGAGGCCACGCCGGCCCTGGCCCGGCGCATCCGCCGCGTCACGGAGCTGTACGGCCGCTGAAAAACCAAGCTGTTTCGTTGCGAATCTCTCTGATAAAGTCAAGGACCCCGGCGCAGTGCGCCGGGGTCCTTGACTTTATCAGAACTTTCATAAAAGTTCTGAAAATGCGGTGATTGAAAACGAAAGACACCCCTGATGGGTTTCTTTCGTAACTATCTTCCTTTCCGAAGGCGGAGGCAATCCTGATTTTTTGACAATCTCAGCAAAGGAGGACGGCTTTGAAGCCGTCCTCCTTTGGCATAGATCAGAAAAACCCGCTGTCTGATCGGATTCCCTTTATTCAGCTGGATGCACCCTGTCCAGCTCCCTGGCCAGGGCGCGGTATAGCCCCTCCCGGTTGTCCCGGGTGATATACAGCACCCGGACGCCGGGAACAGACCGGACTGCCCGCAGAAAGGGGTCGTCCCGGTTTTTTACCGCCGCCAGCACCGGCTGCGGGCCCCGCAAGGCCGCCAGCACCGCCGCCTGGAACCGAGACGCGTCCCGCTCCAGAAAGCCCAGCTCATCCATGACCAGCAGGCCCGGCCCCGCCAGCAGCCGGGGGCCCCATTCATCGAACACCGGGGTATACCGGGCGCTGCGCCGGCTGTCGCACCGGCCTGCCAGATTCTCCGGGCCGTACTGCCGCCGGTCCTCCGGTTGGGCGGCGGGGTGGATATAAATGGGGAACATGCCCTCCCCATCCGCTGTGGTCAGGCGCTTGGTGACAAACCCCGACACCGGTCCCGGGTACAGGGCCGCCAGACGGCGGATCAGGGTGCTTTTTCCCACGCCACGGGGACCGCAGATGAGAATTTTATCCATACATTTCCTCCCTCAGCTGCGCCGCCGGGATAGCCAGCAGACACAGAGGCTTCGGATTGGGCAGATACAGCGGATAATCCGCCCAGGCCGACAGCTCCAGCCGCTGGGCCAGCTCCTGCCGGGACGGTACCGCGCCATCCCGGCTGTACAGCCGGAAAAAGGTCTGGGCATCGTCCAGGGACAGGAAGGGCTGGCCAAACTCCAACGTAAACCGCCGGGCGGTGTAGGTCAGGCCCCGGCGCTGAAGCTCCCGCTCCATGTCGGCCGCAGTGTGCCCCGCCATCCGGACACCGGAGCTGAACTGGTGCCGCCGGAAATCCCGCCGCACCACCAGGGCCGTGCCGCCGCACTGGCGGGCGGCAATGGCCAGCGTCTCCTCTGTGCCGCCGAACAGGCAGAACACCATGGCGTCATACGGCTGCCTGGGCGGCAGCTCCCGGATATCCCCGGTAAGCGCCGACAGCTTCGGGTCCTCTCCCCGGGCCCGCAAGGCGGCAACAGCCGCCGGAGACCGGTCCACAGCGGTGACATGGGCGCAATAGGGCAGCAGCGCCCGGCTCAGCACCCGGCGTCACACACCCGGTCCTCCGGGCGCAGGAATGCCCCCAGCTGCCGGGCCAGGTCCTGGTAATAGCGGCTGTGATCTGCCGCCGTGTACAGATACCGGATGATCTCCGGGCTCCATCTCTGCATGCTTATCGGCCCCCCTGAGGAGGGCCCGTACCGGTGCTGCCTCGTTCCGCACGATGCACTCCCTCTCATTCCATGAAAGTATAGCATGGATGGGGCCCAAATTGCAAGGCATGCCCCAGGGTACACCGGGCGTATCTGCATCGCCTATGCCGCTGCGCCTCTATCCCCTGCGGAAAAAGGCCACCGCTATGGCACCGGGACCGGCATGGGTGCCAATGACGCCGCCAATCAGCGTGGATTCCAGCCCATCGACGCCGTTTTCCCACAGGGCACGGCTGTCCTCCACATATTTTTTTCAGAAATACATCCGTCAGACCCGTATAACCCAACAGAATGGGCAGTTGAAAGTCGATGCCGCCGCAGGCACGGATCTTCTCCACCAGCAGATTGTTTCCCTGGCGGGAGCCCCGGGCCTTGCCGATCAGGAGGATCTCCCCCTTTTCGATGGTAAGCACCGGCTTGATGTTCAGCAGCCCCCCGGCCAGCGCAGTGGTCTTGGAGATGCGGCCGCCCCGCTTGAGATATTCCAGGGTATCTACCAGCGCCAGGACGCATACGTCCTCCCGCTTCTCCGTCAGCTCCCGGACCAGGGCGGCAGCATCCATGCCCCGGTCGATGCAGGTCAGGGCATACTCCGCCAGTATCCCCGTTCCAATGGCGGCAGTGCCGCTGTCCACCACATAGACGTTGTCGTAGTCCGCCGCCGCGATGCAGGCGCTCTGATAGGTGCCGGACAGCTTGGAGGATATGGTCAGCACCACGGCGGCGCTGCCGCTGTCCCGCACCCGGCGAAGCTCTTGGTCAAAGGCTACCGGGCTGGCCTGACTGGTGGTGGGCAGCACGTCGCTCTCTACCAGCCGCTCGTAAAACCGGTGTCTGTCCATGGTCACGCCGTCCAGAAACTCCTCCTGTCCGAAATGAATGGTCAGCGGCACTACCGTCAGTCTGCTGCGGACGCGCTCCGGCACATCCACCGTGGAATCTACAATCAATTCAACGTTCATAGGGTCCTCCTGTTACGCGAAAGTAGCCCCGAGTATAGCAGTTTTTTGTTGATTTGTCAACACAAAATATTTGTTTTGTTGAATAAACGGGGGCATATCCACCGCCGCTCCCTGCCGCAGGCAACACATCGTCTAACTGCTCCCCTGTGCCGCCGTATAGGAAGGGAGTTGATACAAATGTCTGAACTGAAAAAACACGACCAAGGCCGCGCTGGCGGCGGCCGCCCTGGGGGCGCTGTGTGCCTACGGGGTGCAGCTGCTGGTGCCGGTGCTGGTGCTGGTGGTGGTGATGCTGCTGGACTACGCCACGGGCATGGCCAAGGCATGGAACGCCGGGAGCTGTCCTCCCGGGTGGGCCTGCGGGGCATCCTGAAAAAGGTGGGGTATGTGGCCACTGTCGGCGTGGCCGCCGTGGTGGACTGGCTGCTGCGCTACGGAGCCGGCACCCTGGGCTGGGACTGGCCGGTGGAGTTCCTGTTTGCCAGCATCGTCATTATCTGGCTGGTGATCAACGAGCTGCTGTCCATCCTGGAGAATGTGTCGGCCATGGGTGCGCCGGTGCCGGACTTCGTGCAGTCGCTGCTGCAGAAGCTCAAGGGGCACACAGAGCATACCATGGAAGGAGAGGAGGAACGCAATGACTAAGAAAATCTATATCAGCCCCAGCGACCAGACGGAAAACCGCTATGCCTGGGGCAATACCAATGAGCACGCCCAGTGCCAGAGGATCGCCGAGGCGGAGGCTGCCGCCCTGCGCCGCAGCGGCGTGGAGGTGAAGCTGGCGGCCTTCGGCACCACCATGGCCCAGCGCTGCGCCGAGTCCGACGCCTGGGGCGCGGACATCCACAGCTGCGTCCACACCAACGCCTTTAACGGCAAGGTATCCGGCACCCGGATGTTTTGCTACAGTGTCCCCGGCAAGGGGTATGATGCATGCAGGGCTGTGTTTGGCCAGCTGGCCCCGCTGACGCCGGGAACGTCTGAAAACATCCAGGCCAACCCCCGGCTGTATGAGGTGCGCAATCCTGCCGCTCCCAGTGTGTACTGCGAGTGCGAGTTTCACGACACCATCCAGGGCGCCCGCTGGATCGTGGAGCACACCACGGACATCGGTGAAGCCATCGCCAAGGGCCTGTGCGAGTATCTGGGCGCGGCCTATGTCCCGGCCAGACAGGAGGCCCCCAAGCCCGCCGAGCCTGCCCAGGGCGATACCCTGTACCGGGTCCAGGTGGGGGCCTTCGCCGTCCGCGCCAACGCCGAGAAGATGCTGGACCGCCTGAAAAAGGCCGGGTTCACCGGGTTTGTTGTGGAGGGCACCCGGTAAGCGCCGGCTGCCAAGCAAGCAGAGGGTCTGCGGCTGTGCCGCAGACCCTCTGCTTCGTTTATTCGCCCTTATACTTCCGCCGGGTGGCAAGGCCGCCCCGTATGTGGCGCTGGGCCTTGTTTTCGTCCAGCACCTCCTTCACCTGCAGATACAGCGCCCGGTTATATGCCGGCAGGCGCTCGGACAGATCCTTATGTACCGTGGATTTGCTGACGCCGAATTTCCTGGCCGCCGAGCGCACCGTGGCCCGGTTTTCTATCAGGTAAAGGGCCAGCTGACAGGCCCGTTCCTCCATGTTCCCTTTGATAGCGCACCACTCCTAAGCCATACTATGCACCATCACTATATGCCCGGCTTCCCGGCGGCAGAACTCCGGCTTTTCCTTGTCACGGGAGCCGGATTCTGGTATAATCACCCCAGGACCAGAACAGGAGGGAACCGTTATGAAGAAAATTGCCGTGATCACCGGCGCGTCCAGCGGCATGGGGCGCCGGTTTGCCGAAACTGTGGATACCTTTGACCGCTTCGATGAGGTATGGGTCATTGCCCGCCATGAAAAGGCGCTGGCGGAGCTGCGGGACCGGGTGCCGTATCCCATCCGCGCCCTGGCCCTGGACCTGACGGACCGCCGCAGCTTCCAGACCTATGCCGACGCCCTGGCGGAGGAGCCGGTGGAGGTGGGCCTTTTGGTAAACGCCAGCGGCTTCGGCAAGTTCCGGGCCGTGGTGGACACGCCGCTGGAGGTAAACCTGAACATGACGGACCTGAACTGTCAGGCCGTGGTGGCCCTGTGCCAGCTGACGGCTCCCTATATGCCACAGGGGCGGACAGATCATCAATATTGCCTCGGTGGCGGCGTTCCAGCCCATCCCCTATATCAACGTGTACGGGGCCACCAAGGCCTTTGTGTTGAGCTTCAGCCGGGCCCTGAACCGGGAGCTGCGGAGCCGGGGCGTCCGGGTCATGGCCCTGTGCCCCTTCTGGACCCGGACGGCCTTCTTTGCCCGGGCCACCACCGAGGGCGGCGAATCCGTGGTGAAAGTATGTGGCCATGTATGAGCCGGAGCAGCTGGTGCAGCGGGCCTGGCGGGGACGCCAGGCAGGGCAGGGACGTGAGCCAGTTCGGCTTCGTGGCCCGGTTCCAGACGGCACTGACGAAGCTTCTGCCCCACAGCCTGGTGATGGATGTGTGGATGCGGCAGCAAAAAGCTGCAATAAGGCCTTGCAAAGCCCGGAAAACCGGCATATAATAGTAAACTATCTGTACAACAAGGAGAGATCAAGATGGATCGCATGAAAATCGCAGCCATCTTTGCCGATCAGGAACAGCTGGGCGGCAAGGAGATCACCGTGTGCGGCTGGGCCCGCACCATCCGGGACATGAAGACCTTCGGCTTCATTGAGCTCAACGACGGCTCCTGCTTCCGCAATTTGCAGGTGGTCATGAGCGCCGATGGCTGCCGAGATCGCCGTGGAGGGCCGGTCCACCCCCACTATCCCCTGCAAAAAAGCGCCACAGTGTGGAATTCCTGCGGACCATCCAGCATCTGTCCGCACGGTGCTGGGAGATGGCGCTGCCGGATGTGGATAAGGGTCTTCGAACAACTGGAGCATGTGGACAAGGGGCTCAAGGCCCGGCTGGAATTTCCTCCGAGGCGCCCGGGTCAGCTATACCGGGCGGTGGAACAGCGACAAAGTTCGACTTACCGGGTGGACTGGGGCACGGACCTGCAAACGGAGCACGACGCTATCCTCACCGAGCAGGTCTTTCAAAGCCGGTGTTTAAAAATCCTGACTATCCCAAATTAGGCCTTCTATATGCGCCCACAGACGACGACAGCAGGACCGTGGCGGCCGCCGACTGCCTGGTGCCGGGCATCGGCGGATCATCGGCGGGTCCCAGCGCGAGCGGCTGGACGTCCTGGGCACGCACCATCCGGGAGCTGGGCATGGCCCCCCAGGACTACTGGTGGTTTCATAACGAGCGCTAATGCCAGGCAGAAGGAAAAACTGATGAATTGCGGATTGTTTTTCACGCTAATGCGTTATATAATTGGGAAAAAATTTGCCGGAGGATTCTGAATACAACCGCGATAGCTGTGGAAGGCGGAGAACGGCGGCAGCACCGGCGAGGGATCGTGGTGGCCGTCGACAAGCGGCATCAACTACACCCATCCCGATATGCAGATGCGCCAGGACGCCAGGCTGAAATACACCAAGGCCGACATGGAGGCGAAGATCGCCGCCCTGGGCTAGCTGGCAAATAATCGATGGGCGTCCCTTC
>VOFB01000279.1_pt1 | contig 32001 bp, 41 predicted proteins | sample 5384141 | NCBI WGS metagenome assembly VOFB01 (sample SAMN12384721, study PRJNA508395) | human gut metagenome | isolation source: healthy gut A | host: Homo sapiens | reverse complement strand
GCTGCACGGTGGCGCAGAAAATACGCCGTGCCCGCCGCCAAAACGACTCCGCAATGTACATGGCGAGCACATTTGAAAGCGAAACCGTTTAAAAAACACCATGGCGATGCCCGTCGAAAGCAGCGGCAAAAAACGCTGTGACTGGCGAAGACCGGTGGTCACGGATGGACTTTTAACCCGACAGCGACCAGCGGATGGCCCCACGGCGAGCAAAGCCGCGATGTAGCGCGGGGGATATCCACGGGCGACGGAACAGGTAGCCCACCGCGCTGCCGAGATGACCGCCCACATGGTCGAAAACGGCGCTGCTGCCGCGCCTGCCGCCGCAAACGGTGCGTATTTGCCGGAAGACGAGCCCGCGCGCCGCTGTGCCTGCAAGGCCGCCTCGCCATCACCACACCGCCCTGCGCACATACGGCACGGTAAGGGCCGCGCTTATGCGGTCCCGCACTCTTAAAACTGCTTTTCCTCCACTGTCTTTTTTCCGCCCTTTCCTGCACTTTGTCTTTTCTGTGCTACCATTATATCGCCTTGCCCGCAGGAAAAACACGAAACAGGCAGGCGGGTTTTAGGATTGTTTTGTGAAAAGCACAAGTTTCTGGGTCGTCGCGCCTTTCATGCGCATTTTCCTTGTCGGTTTCTCTTTGCTTCCCCCACGTGGAAATTTACAGTTTTCCGGCTGTGCCGACTTGACAAACCGCAAAAAGGGGCTTAGAATAGCGGTAATATCAAAACCGATGATTGGAAATAGTACCCGATGCAAAACGCAGAAAGAGAGCCCTTTCGGTGAGACGGGTGCGGGCTGCGCGGCGAATGGCTCCATGAGGGCGGGCGGGGAAATTCGTCCGACGTTTGGCCGCGTTAGAAGAAGCCGTAACACCATGGCTGTAAAGGGGCGTTTATGCGCCAATTTGGGTGGTACCGCAGGAATTTGACCCTTGTCCCTTAGAGTTTGGGACAAGCGGGTTAGTGCATCTGAAAGTCAAAACTTGTCTAGTTCCACAAAACGGACGGTTTCCTGCGTTGAAAATTCTCGCGTCGGAAGGCTTCGCGGTTTTCGCCTTGAACCCGCCTCTGTTTTCGCGAACATCCTGCGTTTTGTTTTCAGATACACCCGTAAAGCCTGAAAGTGCAAATGAATCATATAGAAAGGTGACGTTACGATGGAATACAAATTTTTCAGACCGCGTGCTCACGTTAAAACCCGGCAATCCGTGAAATCTTTAAATACGCCGCTGACCCGAGCTATGTTTCGCTTTCGCCGGCAACCCCTGCGCCGGAAGCGTTCCTGTCTAAACAGCTTGCCGCCATTTCGCAAAATTGATGGAGGATGAGCCGATTTTGGCGCTCCAGTACAGCACAACGGAGGGCTACCCGCCGCTTTTACGGCATCTTAAGGACTACATAGTCCTCCGCAACATCGGCACCGAGGATGACGGCGTGCTCGTCAAAGCGGCGCACAGCAGATCATGGATCTGTTCACAAAATCCATCTTTAAACGAAGGTGAAACCGTTATTTGTGAAGCGCCGAGTTCATCGGCTCTTTAAACGACTTCCGTTCCTACAAAGCAAAAGCTCGTCGCTCCCATGGACACGGACGTGAACAATGGAAGCGCTGAAAAGGCGCTCGAGACCGAAAAGAACACGTGAAGTTCATCTATACGATTCCAAACCGAAGCCCTCCGGCATCACGATGAGCCTTGAAAAGCGTGTCACCGCCTGTGAGCTTGCCAAAGCGCACGACGTAATTCTGGAAGACAACCCCTACGGCGACCTTACTATGAAGGCGAGCCGCTGCCGAGCATCAAGTCGTTTGATACGGACGGCATCGTCATCTACGCCGGTTCGTTCTCTTAAGGTCATCTCCCCCATGCGTGGGCTACGCCATCGGCCCGAAGCCGGTTCTCGGCAAAATGACCGTCTGCAAGCAGGGGCAGGACATTACACGAATATCTGGTCACCAGGTTCTGTGCTACCGCTTCATGACGGAATATGACTTTGACGCGCACCTTGCGGGGCTTGAAAAATCTACGAAAAAGCGCGCTTTCTTTGACCTCATGGAAAAGCACCTTGCGCCGTACATCACGTGGGACCTGTTCAACGGTCGGTTCGCGTGGTGCCGCCACCTGCCAAAGGGCGTTGACATGATGGAATCTCGTACAGAGCGCTTCGAAGAAGCTGCGTTGTGCCGGGCACCAAAACATTTTTGACGGATGAAAACGAGCCGTGCGACGCGTTCCTCAATTTCTCCACCCGACCGATGAGCAGCTCACAAAGGGCATCACGCTGTTGGCGAGACCATCCGCAGATGGTGGAAAATAAAGCGATACTCGTGAGAGAAAATCACTATGGAAAATACCGTAAAACACCTTCACAATTCCGAAACAAAAAGAAGCGTTTTGAGCATGATTCAGCCGACGGGCATGTTCACGCTCGGCAACTACTCCGGTGCGCTGAAGAACTTCGTCGCGCTGCAGAACGACTATGAATGCGTGTACGCGTTGCCGACCTGCACGCCATCACCGTGCGCCAGAACCCGGCGGAATCTCCGCAAAACGCTTTCTTTCCGCCTACGCGATGATGCTCGCGCTCGGCATCGACCCGAAAAAGAGCATTTTCTTCATCCAGAGTCAGGTGCCGGAGCACGCACAGCTTGCATGGGTATTGAGTTGCTACACCCAGTTCGGCGAGCTTCTCCCGCATGACGCAGTTTAAGGACAACCGCAAAGCACGCCGATAACGTAAACGCGGGGCTGTTCACTTACCCAAGCCTGATGGCGGCGGACATTCTGCTGTATAACGCCGATTACGTGCCGGTCGGTGCCGACCAGAAGCAGCACCTTGAGCTTTGCCGCAACATTGCGGAGCGCTTTAACGGGCTTTACTCCCCGACATTCGTCGCCGGAGGGTCTTATCCCGAAACCGGTGCGCGCATCATGTTTTGCGACCCGGACGAAGAAGATGAGCAAATCCGATGAAACACGGCGGGTTTTATCACTATGCTGGATACCCCGGCGGAGATCATGAAAAAGTTCAACGCGCCGGACAGTGAAGCCCGCGTCTACTACGGCGAAAACAAAGCCGGTATCAATAACCGATGGGCATTTACAGCCGCATTACAGGCAAAAAAGCTGGGCGACGAAATCGGTGCGAATTCGAGGGGCCGCGGCATGGTGATTTCAAGACCGCCGCGGGCGAAGCTGTCGTCGCAGGAGCTTGAGCTCATTCAGGCGCGCTTATAACGAGCTCATCAAGGACAAGGCATACCCGAAAAGGCGTTACAGCGAGGTCAAAAGGCGTGCAGAGGCCATTGCACGCCGTACTTTGCAAAGGTCATGAAGAAAGTGGGTATTTGCCGGTCGCACACTGAGCATACGGAATTGACAATTTCTTTTCAAGCCAGTATAATGGACATGGAAATCGAAAGCCGCAGCGGTCTGTTTCCGCGCGGCTTTTTTCTTGAGAAAATAAACGACCCTTTTTACAGAAAGGATGGATCCAATGGCAAAAGCACATGGCCGGCAAAATCAGCGCCCGTCCTGCCGAAGACAGAGCGCGCCGCGCCGCAAAGGCGACCCGCGCAGCACGGCTTCCGAGCTGACGCCGGAAACGCTGTACGCAAAGCAATCGTCACAAAGCGAAAAGCGCGTCCCTCCTCCATAGAAAAATCTGCATTTACCCCGAAGTCGCCGAAAAACGGTCCTGAGGGCTTTTGAAGAAACACGCGAATATCCCGCACCGGCAGCGCCGCAACAGGGAAGCGCCCTGCCCGAGCGCCCCGCGCCTGCACCCGCTCCACGGCCGGAGCCGTATGAGGACGAAGACGACTACGAAGAGTACGAAGAATATGAGGAAGGCTACGACGATAAGCCGCGCCAAAAGCGTCGCCCGTCGTGCCCATCGTCATCGTGATGATCGTTTTGGCCATCGGCATTTTGGGGCACATTGCGTACAGCCCGGTGCGTTCGGCAAGCCTTTACCCGCTGCCGCCACACCTACGCCGGAGCCCACACCGGAAGCCGCCGCAACGGCAGAGCCGACACCTACCCACCGCAGAGCCGACCGCCACGCCGGAGCGACACCGCCGCCGATCTATGACGACGGGTACGAGGGCTATGTCCTCGGGCATTCTCATCTACAATAACAAGGGCTTTGAAATGTTCTACGGCAGCGACAGCATGGCGACCGCCTACGCCGAAACGCTGAATGACTGTGCAAGCCAGCTTTCCGGCACAAAGGTGTACAGCATGGTCATCCCGAATCACTTCGGAATTCGGCGCCGGAGCGCGTGCGGCAATTACGAGGAAGCCCCAGCGTGAGAACACCATGGCGGTCAACAATACGCTTTCCGCAAAGCATCACCGCGGTGGATATTTACGATGCGCTGAACCTGCACAACAACGAAGACATTTATTTTTGATACCGATACCCACTGGGCACCGCTCGGCGCGTTTTACGCGTATGAAAGTTCCCGCGAAGCGGCAAGTGTAACGCCCACGACACTGACAGCTTCACGAAAAACGTCCTCTGACTTCACGGGCTACCTTGCCTACGTTACGAGCGAAGACGTGCTGAACAACAACCCCGATACACTCGATCTCTACGACCCGAAGTACAACCACATGCGAAATTTCGTATGACGGGCAGTATTTTGAGGAAACCGACAGCCTCAATAGCCACGACGAGAGCCTCGGCTACGCCATGTACCTGCATCGGCGATATGGGCTGCGTGCGCATCACGAACCACGACCTTTCCACGGGCCGCAAGCTGCTTGTGGTGAAGGACTCTACGGCAACGCCATGGGTCCGTTCCTCGGCGCAAGCTTTGACGAGGTACACGGCGGACTTCCGCTACTTTGAAGGCGACCCGCCGACCTATCGCACGGAGCACGGCACGGACGTGTTTTCGCCGTCAACGAAATGGCCGTCAATACCGAGCAGCACCAGAATTCAATCCGCGCAATGTTTAATTGAGCATCGCATCGATTTTCACGCATACCTAAAAGACCCTCTGACAGGGGAGTCTTTTTACAAAACTTTCACCCCCAGCAGCTCCGGCCTTCCCTCCAAAAAGCGTCTGCAAACTGCCGTCTTCGTAGCGATAGCTCATCACAACATCGCCGTTGGTCTGCACCCTTTCACGCGCTTGTCCCATTGCGGCGCCGAGCATGAACGCGAGCACGAGCACGGTCAGCATAACTGCCGAAAGCACGAGCGGACTTTGGGTTCGGCGGCTTTGAAATCCCGCTGCAAAGCTCTCCGGTGTACCGGCGGCCGCACAAAGAATGTCATACGACATCGTTTCTGCGTGGGGAATCTCGCACAAAAGGCTTTGCACGCGGGCGGTCTCACGCTTCTTCTCTGCGCGCGTGCCGCTTACCGCCCGATACACACGGCGTAAATACTGCTCAAACCCGCTTTCAGGCTTCCTTTCATGTTGCACCTCGCAGCTTTTTCAGCACGTTCTGCACGCCTACGGCCGTGCGGCGGTATTCACTCTTTCTGCTCCGTGAGATACGCTTCCCACCGCAGGCTCCAAATGATAGTAAACGCGCATGCGGGCGCGGGGCGGCGTCCGTCATTTCGGTGCGGGAAGATACCACACCCGCGCTCCTCCAACCGCCGCAGTGCGACGTACACCGAGGCCAAGTTGAACGACAAAAGTCCTCCGCTGCGCGATTCGATCTCCTGCACCATCTCGTAGCCGTAGCGGTCGCCCTCCTTTAAAATGAGCATGCACAAAGCTCCAGCGGCACGCTTGGTGCTGTCATTATTCGCCATTGTCATTCCTCCCTTTGCATAAATTCTGTAATTTTATCCTACCACAGAAAATTTAATTTGTAAAGCACATTATTAAAATAATTTAATATAAAATTATTGACATATCGAATTTGCTCTGTTATACTCAAGCCATAACACAGGCTTTGCACTTTTTCGTTATGGAAGGAGGAACCCATGAAAAAGACTCATTATCCCTTGCATTACGCTCATCTTGACATTTATCTTGGCGATTTCCGTTTTCGGCAGAAAAAGCCTGCCTGCGCTGCACCCGGCGGAGAACATCCAAACCGGCGTTGGGCGGAGCAGATGGTCGCGGCGCTGACGAAAACCGTGCCACATCAGGCTGCACCCCGCAGAGAAGCTGAAAACCGGCTTTTCCGTGGCGTATATTACGGAGCACTACAACATTTGTGAGATTTCGCACGCAACGGGCGAGACTGCGCTCGGAGAGAAACTGAACGTCGTCTCCTACCGCTTGCAGCCGAAAGACACACAAAACGAAGCGCTTTTGCTCATCGACGAAGTGCAGAACGCTTCAAGCGGTGAAACGTTATATTTCACACTGCATTACGGTGATTTTGACACCGGCGAAGTGACACGCGCCGAAGTGATTTACCCGTAAACCTACAAAACGCAAAGCCTGTGCACATGCGCGCATAGAAAAACGGCACCGTTACAAAACGCGGTGCCGTTTGCTTTTATTGGGTTAGATCGACTTATATTCGTCCAAAAGGCTTTGGGCGAGCTTGGAGTTGACGACGGCGAAATCGTCCGGGGATTTGTAATCGAGCGTGCGCAAAACCTCCTGCGACTGGCGGTACACGGCCATTTTGGTGGTCTGGTACACGGGCTCCTGACGACCCTTGACGAACAGTGCGAAACGCAGTTCCTCCTCCGTTGCGGCGCAGAAATAGGCGTGCACATTGCCGTCCAGATTTTTGCGCACCACGGTGACGATGGCGTTTTTCACAAGCTCCACGGCGGCATCATCGAGGCCGGCCTCGAAAATGAGGATTTTCTCCTTTAACTCCTGCGGGTTTTTTCACGCTGCGCTTTTTCAGCGCGCGCACGGCGGGGATAGGCTCCGCGCCGGATACCGCGCCGGAGGGACGCAGGCAAATCATAAACGCGTTCATCGGGTCATGGTAGATCATGGGGTACGCCATCTGCGCGGTGTAGCCGCAGTGGAGGCATTCCCAGTCAAACATGGATTCGCGCAGGATGTCGCGGCGCAGCTCGGGGTTTTCCTCGGCATTGACGCTTGTGTACATCTCTAATTTCTGCGTCTGGCCACAGGCGGGGCAGACAATATCTTTCTGTATCTTCGTAGACATCAAATTCACTCACTTTCTGCAAACGGAACCTGCCCCGGCGCAAAAGGTGGGCGTTTTTCCGCGCAAGGAATCAAGCGGGCCTCAGGCCCGCCTTTTAACGTTCATTTTAAAGCGCATTATTCGTAGGGAACTTCTTCGCTTTCGTCTTTTTCGGGCTCAATCGTTTCCGGCTGCTCGGCGGCAGGCTCTGCCGCTTCCACGGCTTCGTCTACGGTACCGTCCGGCACGAATGCGGCTTCTTCGGCTTCCTTTTCCTCTTCCGGCGTGGGAGTGTACTCCTGCACGTCGTCAAGGGTGATCTCCTCTTCTTCCGCTTCGCTGTCACCCTCACGGGTCAGGGCTTCCAGCTTCTCCACAGCGGCATCGATGCGCTTCTGGGCGGCTTCAATGTCGATGCAGTACGGCTCCGTAACGGTGTTCTCTGCATCGCGCAGGTTGTGGTAGTAGTAGCGGCCGAGAGCGAGATAGGCGCGCTCCTCTGCCTTTTTCCTCACAGCGGATAACGGTGCGCAGGCGATTCATGAGCGCAGTGCGGCGGTTTTTTTCCTCTACCACTTTCACAGCACTCTGTACGGCGCCGCCGGCGGTCTTAAATGCGGCCGAGATATTCTTCAAAAAGTTCATGGTAAAACTCCTTTCGGTCAAAACGCCAAGGCGTTCAGTCATTTCAAGTTTAAATACACCTTTATTATATATCAAAAAAGCGCAAAATAACAGCCCCAAAATGTAAATAATTCCATATAAATATGCAGAAAAGCGGACATCACAGGACATTATAGGACATCGTAGGACATCTTTTTGAACATTTGTTCCGTGTTCGATTGACATTTCGGAAATTTTTGTTTATGATGAGAGTCGACGAACACATGTTCTATTTTGAAACGAAAGGATCGTGACTGCAAGTGAACGATTACATTTCCTGGGGACAGGAGTATTTGGATGAGGCGGAGCGTATCAAACGGCGGCTGCTCGTCATCCGCGCCGAACGCGACTATGACATTGCAGGCGAGCAGGCCCAGCGTGTGCAGATGCTTTACACCATGTATTTGGGTGTCTTGTAACAGGCCACGCGCTGCAAAAGCGCGGAAGGAGGGCGGTTTCGTGAGCGGATATAAGCCCTTTCCGCCGGTGCACGGCAGGCGAAGCTACCAGCCGCATCGGTGCGGGGAGACAAACAAAATGAGCTTACAGAGGCACAGGTTTTGCTGCGGCGCGCCATCGGCAATGAGCTGACCGACCGCCAGCGCGACTGCGTGCAGCTTTACTACGGCGAGCGGCTGACAATGCAGGAGATTGCGGACGAGCTGCACCTGACGCGCACCTGCAAAAGGCTTCGGCACGGCTTTCGCACGCTTTGCAGTATTCTGCGCTCGGCATGCGTGCGAGCAAAGCCGCGACCGATAATCCCCTTTGAAAAGCCTCTCCGATTGTGCTACTATTTGTACAGACAACTCAGCATAGATCACAGCAGATTTATCTGCGGAAAGGCTTTATACTATGGATTTGATTCAAATTGACGAAAACGGGCTGCATCTCGTTTTTGAAAAGACGGAAGATTTCGGCTGCAAGCTGCTGCACTTCTCTGCGCTCCCCTTTGACGAGCGCAGTCTGCTGCGCACGCACGACCGCGGACAGGCGGCTTTGCGCCTGAACACCGAGCGATACAATCTCTTGGAAATTATGATTTCGGGCAAAACCGACCGGGCGAGCGCCACGGTAAAAAAAATACATTTCCACAAGCCCCGGCGACCGCATGAAGCTCGTCTATTTTGCGGACAAGCACAATGAGTTCGGCCGCTGGAAACCATATGGAAGATAAGATCTGCGGTATTGAAACGATTTCGCACATGCAGTTTTATAACGGCATTCAGGCTGTGCGCTGCTGGACGGACGTGAAAAATGTCGGCACAGAGCCCCAGGGGCTGGAATATGTTTCTTCCTTTTGCCCTCACCGGCATCGAAAAAGAGGGGTATGCTTTCGACCGACGACAAAATGCGCGTCTGGTACCCGCACAACGGCTGGCAGCGCGAAATGCAGTGGGAAAGCTACACCTTCCCGCAGCTCGGTCTCGCCCGCTGCCAGCCCGAAGAAATTCAGCGCTCCTCTAAGGTGATTGGTGCGACGAACATCGGCAACGCTGGTCTACAAAGGAATACCTGCCGATGGGACTGCTTGAAAACACGGAAACGGGCTCCAATTTATTCTGGCAGATTGAGCACAACGGCTCGTGGCACTGGGAGATCAGCGACCAGATGGGCAACTTCTACATTCAGTTAAGCGGCCCGACGGAAACGGAATCGCACTGGTGGAAGAATTTGCAGCCGGGCGAAACATTCACGACAGTGCCGGTGTGCGTAGGCTCCACGCTCGGCAAATTTGATGACGCCATGGGCGAGCTGACGAAGTACCGCCGCATGATTCGCCGCAAAAATGCGGACAACGAGAAGCTGTGCGTCATTTTCAACGACTACATGAACTGCCTGTGGGGCAACCCGACGACGGCGAAAGAGCTGCCGCTCGTCGACGCGGCGCACAAGGCGGGCTGCGAATACTTCTGCGTGGACGCAGGCTGGTACGCGGACGGCTTCTGGTGGGACAACGTGGGCGAATGGCTGCCGAGTAAGGAACGTTTCCCGAACGGCCTTGAGGAAGTGATGGACTACATCCGCTCGAAAGGCATGATCCCGGGCGTGTGGCTCGAAATTGAAGTAATGGGCATTTGCTGCCCGAAGGCCGCGCGCGTGCACCCGGACTGGTTCTTCACACGCCACGGCAAAAAGGTGCACGACCGCAGCCGCTGGCAGCTCGATTTCCGCAACCCGGAGGTCGTGGAGCACGCAAATGAGGTCGTTGACCGCCTTGTGCGCGACTACCACGTGGGCTACATCAAGATGGATTACAACATTGAGCCGGGCATCGGCACGGAGCTGAACGCCGACAGTGTGGGCGACGGTTTACTCGGGCATGAGCGTGCATATCTCGCTTGGCTCGATTCCGTCTTTGCCCGCTACCCCGACCTTGTGATTGAAAACTGTTCCTCGGGCGGCATGCGCATCGACTACGCGATGCTCTCGCGCCACAGCATTCAGTCTACGAGCGACCAGGAGGACTACCTGCGCTATGCGTCCATTGCGGCGAACGCGCCCTCGGGTCTGACGCCGGAGCAGAGCGCCATTTGGAGCTACCCGATGAAGGGCGGCGGACGCGAGGAAGCCGTATTTAATATGTGCAACGCACTGATGCAGCGCATCCACCAGAGCGGTCACCTGGCGGAAATTCCTGAGGAAGACTTCACGCTCGTCAAGGAAGCGCTCGATTATTACAAGACAATCCGCGGCGACATCAAGCGCGCGCTGCCGTTCTGGCCGCTCGGTACGTCGCACTTTGCGGACACGTGGGTCTCGCTGGGCCTTAAAACCGCGCACAAAGCGTACATCACCGTGTGGAGACGCGGCGTGCCGGACGGCCGCTGCACGCTGCCCGTGGATTTTCTGCGCGGCAACGAGCACGTAAATGTGCGCTGCGCATACCCCGCAAACCACAACACGAAATGCGCATGGAACCCGGAAAAAGGCACGCTGACGGTAGATCTCCCCGCCCCCATCTGCGCCAGAATTTTTGAGCTGGAGTATTAAGCTTGCGCCTGAACCCGTACAGAACACCGTGCAAAATCCCGATGCAGACGAAGAAAGACATCTCGCGGAAGAAGCGCGGCGCAAGGCGGAGGAGGCGCAAAGGAAGCCGAAGAAGCGCGGCAGCGCGTGGAGGAAGCCCAAAGCGAGCGGAGCGTGCCGCACAGAAAATGGAAGACGCAATGAAGCGCGCCAAGCTTGCGCAGGAGCAGTTAAAAAGCGCAGGCAGAGGCCGAAAAGCTCAAAAATCAGAACAAAATCAGACGTAAAAAATCGCCCGCAGGCACGAAAAACGGTTGCCTGCGGGCGATGGTTTTTGAATTTTACTTTTCGATGTCTTTTTCGACGTTCTGCGGAGCAGTGGGCGAAGAAGCGGGCTGCACGGGCATCTGCGCGGAAGCCGCTGCAGGTGCCGAAACGGGTGCGTAGGCGCTGCGCATTTTGGCGGTGGTGACCATGTGCTTTGCGCCCTTTGCCATGGCGATGATGGTAGGCACGGCACCGATGACGGCGAAGAGATAGACCTGTGCAAGCCGCCGAAGTAATCGCCGGAATCGACATAGCCTTCTTTGATAAGATCCATCATGGCGCGGAACGCGGTGAAGAAATCGGTCTCATAGAACTGCGCCCGCGGTGATTGACCAATCGGCCTGATACGCAAGGAAGATCATCAGAGCATCAAAAACGCAGGAAATGATGATGCCCGGTGTGCCGAGCTTTTTGCCGAGCATTTCGTAGCCCTTTAACGTGCAGATGGCCATGACAAGGCCGGAAACGGCGGCGACGTAGCCGAGCTGACCGACAATGACGATGACGACGGCGCCGATAAGCGAAACCAATGAGCGCACCCACGATGCCGGGCAAAACCTGCTCCTGCTTCTGCATTTTGTCTGGTTCTGCTGCGCGGCGGCTTCGCTGACCTGCCCGAAGCACGGTTCACACAAAAGGTATGCGTTGCCGGAGACGGTGTAGGCGTCACACCCTCCGGGCGACCGCAATGCTCGCAGCAATTTGTATACCGTTTGTTCTGAGGAACGTGATGAGCGTATCAAGCGCACTGTGCAGGGCCTCTGCCATTTTATCTTTATTGCCGGAGAGCTTCACAAGGAAATTGACGCGGAAACGCTGCACGGTACAGCCGCTCAAAACCTTATTCATTTTCTCGAGCGGTTTGAAATCTGCGGGGTTCGGCGCCATGCCCATGCGCGAGACCGAAAGCGAAAGCATATAGTAGACGCGGTTGTTGGCGTTCGGCATAATGGTGACGGTATACCCCTGCACATTGCCGAAAACGCCCTCTGCATTCGGGTCATACATAAGGCCGTTCATACCGGCCGCTGCCGCAAGCTTTGCCATTTGACTTTTGTTCATATCCCAATCCTCCAAATGTTGTTCTTTACCTGTATTCTACTATATTCAGGTTGGTTCGTCAATCGGGTGGCGCAGGAAGTTTTTGTTGCCGAACTCGCCGGAATGCACCTTAGTGGCGACGTTGCCGGGCAGCTTGCAATCGAGCTGCTTATACATTTCAATGACCTTTTCAGGGGTGACCGTTTTTGTGAAATAAACCTTGGGTTTCACGAAAACTCCTCCTAAGAATTCGTTATGTGCGGGTATGACTCCGCATACATTTCTATAACATTAAAAGTTTGCTTTAAGTCAATATGCGTTTTGGCTAATTTTGCACCGGTCAATTTGGTGTGTTTACCGGATTTGCAAGCAGAATGTTCAAAAGTCTTTTCTTCCGGAACTTTCTGCGGTAAAATAGGGAAAAACGGAGCATGATGCAGGAAAGGAAGTATTTTGATGCAGAAACCGCTTGTCAGCGTGATCGTGCCGATCTACAACGCGCAGAACAACATTGTGCGCTGCGTGGAGAGCATTCGGCGGCAGACGTATGAAAATCTTGAAATATTGCTTTTGAACGACGGCTCTAAGGACGTGAGCTACCCGGTGTGCGAGATGCTCTCGAAGGCAGACGCGCGCATCGTTTTGATCGATAAGGAAAACTCCGGCGTTTCGGCGACGCGGAACCTCGGCATGCGCATGGCGCGGGGCAAATATTTGCAGTTTGTGGACGCGGACGACACACTGGAGCCGTTTGCGACAGAGCTCCTCGTTCAGCGTGCGGAGGATAACAACGCCGATCTCGTCATTGCGGCGTATAACCGCATTGTGCCGTACAAGCCGAAAAAAGGAAGCGAAGCTTGACCCGCTTTTGCCGAATAAAAAGCAGCTGACGGAGCAGCTGGCAAAATTCAGACATTCGGCTTTCTGCCGATGGGCTTTATGACAAAGGAAGAATTCGCCTGCGGGCTGATGCAGGAGCCGGCGAGCTTTACTACGGCGTGATGTGGAACAAGCTTTACCGCGCCGATTTGGTGCGCGCACACACGGACGTGCGGTGCAGCGAGGAAATGACGTGGAGCGAAGACCTGTATTTTAATTTGACGTACATACGCTATGCAGAACGGTTTTTTGCGCTGACCGCGCCAATCTACAACTACTACGACAACCCCGGCAGCGCGGTGCATCTGACGAAGGTGCGCACGGCGATTACGGCGCGCACGGCGCTTTTCAGCTACTACAAGGAATTATACGAGCAGCTTGGGCTGTACGAAGAAAACAAGCTGCAGATTTTCAAATACCTCATCTCCTCTTCGGAGGCGTGAGCGCGGAAAGGACGTTTAACATGGCATTCGTACTCGACCAATTAAAGCCGAACCAGAAATATTTTGAGGCAATCTGCGGCATTCCGCACCCCTCAACCGAAGAAAAAGCCGTAAGCGACTACGTGTGCTCCGTTGCGGAAAAGCTCGGTTTAAACTACGAGCAGGACAAATTTTGGAATGTCATCGTGCGCAAGCCGGCTTCTAAAGGGTACGAAGACGCGCCTGTCGTGATGCTGGAGGGTCACATGGATATGGTGTGCGTGAAAACACCCGAGAGCACGCATGATTTTTCGCATGACCCCATTGAGATTTATGTGGACGACAAGGGCGACATCCGCGCGAAAGACACGACGCTCGGCGCGGACGACGGTTACGGCGTGGCGTACATGCTGGCCGTGATGGAGGAGGATTTCCCCCACCCGCCGCTGGAGCTCGTCTTTACGGTGCAGGAGGAAAACGGCTGCAACGGCGTGGACGTGCTGGACGCGGGCAAGCTGAAATCCAGAAGAATGATCGGCCTTGACGTGATGGGCGAGACGGTGGAATACACAAGCTGCGTTTTCTGCTTTACGAGCGACCTGATGAAACTGACGAAAACGTGCGAGACGGAGCCTGCAAAGGGCGCGGCGCTCATGCTGACGGTTTCCGGCGTGCAGCCGGTGCACTCCGGCGCAATGGTGCACCCGGAGCAGTTCAATGCGATTAAGATCACGGCGCGTTTGCTTAATGCGCTTTCCGAAAACGGCGCGGCGTACCGACTTTCCACCATGGCGGGCGGCGAAGCGGAAAACTATGCGCCGGTGGAGACGAAAACGGTGATCCTCTGCGACGAGCCGGACACTGTGAAGGCGATTTTAAACGGCGAGCTTGAGAGATCGACCGCGAATTGCAGGACGGCAAGCAGAATTTGACGCTTGAAATCCGCGATGCGGCGGCGAACGAGATGCTTTCGGATGCCGATACGCAGGCGATTGTCGATTTGATCTACCTGATGCCCTCGAACACGGTGGCAATCCGGACCGCGGGCGAGGAGATGACGGCGACGAACAACGTGGGCACGGTATCGTTAAACGGCGGCGCATTTGAACTGGTGATGTCCGACCGTGCGGCAAGCCGCAGCTTTAAAAACGGTGTGCTCGGCCGCGTGAAGCGCTTGGCTAAACTCTGCGGCTTCACGCTTGAGACGAGCCTGCGCTATGACTCCTGGGAATACCAGCCGAACTCCTACATGCGCCGCATGACGGCCGACCTGATGAAAGAAGTGTACGACCACGAGATGATGGAGACGGCGTGCCCGGGCGGACTTGAATGCTGCTCTTTACTGCCGCGCATGGAGGGGCTGGACATTGTGATGTTCGCGCCCATCGGCGAAAACTGCCACACGACAGACGAATACATGAATCTAAAATCGTTTGACCGCGTGTATGATTTCCTCAAAACGCTGCTTGGCAGGTTGAAATAAATATTTATAATTTGATATAAATATTAAAAAGCACGCCCCTTTCCGATGAATTTCGGGAAACGGCGTGCTTTACTTATCTGCGATCTATGGTGACAACGGTGCGATACTCGGGGTCGAGCTTTTGAATTTCGGCCTCTAACTTTTGGGTGATAACGGCGTCGCTGTCCTTCACCGAAAACGGCACGGCAGCGTCGAACACGATATTACTGTGCGTAACGCCCCAGATGACGCGGAAATCGTGAATGGTGACGGTGGGGTACAGCGCGGTGACGAGCGACTGCACTTTGCAGTGCAGCGCATCGGTGCGGGCATCGCCGACGATAACGGGGTCAAGGTGAATAACCATGTGGATACCGAGGTCACGGCTGAAATCGCGCTCGATGTTATCGATGAGATCGTGGCTGACGAGAATGTCGTTTTTGGCATCGACCTCACAATGGGCAGAGGCAAAACAGCGGCCCACGCCGTAGTTGTGCACAGCAAGGTCATGCATGCCGATGATGCCGGGGTACGAGAGCATTTTCTCGGTAATGGTCTGTACGAGCTCGCCCTCCGGTGCTTGGCCGAGGAGAGGATCTGCGGTGCTGATGGTAAGCTGTACGCCGGAGAACACGATGAACAGCGCAACCGCCGCGCCCATGTAGCCGTCCAAATTCACGCCGGTGAGCATGGTGATGACGGCGCCGAGCAGCACGACGCTTGTGGCAATGACATCGTTGCGGCTGTCCTTGGACGTGGCTTCGACGGACTCGGATTTGATCATGCGGCCGACCTTGCGGTAAAAGAGGCACTGCCAGAGCTTTGCCAGAATGGAAATGACGAGCACAACGAGGGCGACGGGCGTGAGGGCGTTTTCCTCCGGCGTGAGGATTTTCTCAATGGACGACATGCCGAGCTGAAGCCCGAGGAAAATGACGATGAACGAGACGATGACGCCCGAAAGATACTCGATGCGCGCGTGGCCGAACGGGTGCTTTTCATCCGCCGGTTTACTTGCCATTTTAAAGCCGATGAGCGTGACAACGGACGAGCCGGAATCTGTGAGGTTGTTGACGGCATCGGCCGTGACGGAAACACTGTGAAAAACCGTGCCGACGATAATCTTCATTAAAAAAAGCAGAAAATTTGTGACGATACCGACGGCACCCGCCACACGGCCGCATTTGTCGCGCACGGCAGGATCCTCGGTATTTTTATGATCGCGGACAAAGATCCGCAAAATGAGATCGGTCATAACGAAAATCTCCTTTTGGTTAGCGGCTGAAAACCCGCCAAATATGCAAGCAGAGCTTGAGGAAAGCTCCTCAAACTCTGCTTTTGGGTGATTTAATTTTGTAAATCGGCTTACTTCTGGTCAAAGAACTCGACGATTTCGCCGCAGGGGCCGGTGCAGAACGCAATGCGCGCGGTGATGTCGGAAAGCTCTACATCTTTCGGTTCGATGGTGATCTCGTAGCCGGCTTCACGGACACGGGCGGCACAACCGTCGGTATCATCTGTTGCGAGCGCGAGATGGGCAAACTTGCCTTCCAGCGGCACATCGTTCTCTTCCGGGACGGGCAGCACTTCGATGCAGCTGTTGTCCCCGGTGGAGATCATCATGCAGGGGTATTTTTCGTCGCCCCACTGGCGCACGACCTTGAGGCCGAGCAGGTCAAGATAGAACGTTTTTGCTTTTTCAAACTGCGCATATGTCGGACGCAGTGCCACGTGGTGAATGCCTTTGATCAAGCTCATTTTGTTTTCCTCCCAAAAGTACATTTTATAAAGACAGGGTATCGAGATCGATACCCTGCTTGATTTGTAATTCTAAATTACTTTCTGTTGAAGATGGACATGATGTCGGAGAAGGTATCATCGTCGCTCTTCGCGGAAGTTGTGCTGCCGGTGCTCGGCGCAGACGGGTTGCCAAAGAGGTCTGCATCGCTGATAGCCGGAGCTGCGGGCTTCTGGGTCTTTTCGCCGTTCATGCCGTCGAAGCCGGTCGCGATAACGGTGACCATCATCTCGTCTTCCATCGTCTCGTCGAATGCAGCACCCCAAATGATGTTTGCATCCTCGCTTGCGCGCTCGGTGATGAGCTGAGACGCGACATCGATCTCGTCGAGGGCGATGTCCGGAGAGGACTTGATGTTGATGATGACGCCCTTAGCACCTGCGATAGCGGTCTCAAGCAGCGGACTGGAGATAGCCGCAACAGCTGCCTGCTCTGCCTTGTCCTTGCCTGCCGCACGGCCGACGCCCATGTGTGCGTAGCCTGCATCCTGCATGATGGACTTGACATCCTCGAAGTCGAGGTTGACGATGCCCGGGATCTGGATGAGGTCGGAAATGCTCTGTACGCCCTGACGGAGAACGTCATCGGCGATGCTGAATGCGTTTGCAAGCGTAATGCGCTGCTCGCTGACGAGCTTCAGTCTTTCGTTCGGGATGACAACGAGGGAATCGACGTGCTTGCGCAGCTCTGCAATGCCCTTTTCTGCCTGATCCATACGGCGCTTGCCTTCAAAAGCGAACGGCTTTGTGACGATGCCGACGGTGAGGGCACCCATATCCTTTGCAATCTCTGCAACGACCGGTGCTGCACCCGTGCCGGTGCCGCCGCCCATACCGGCGGTGACGAAGACCATGTCTGCGCCCTTGAGGGTAGCTGCGATCAGCTCGCGGCTCTCCTCGGCAGCCTTTGCGCCAACCTCCGGCTTGGAGCCTGCGCCTCTGCCCTGTGTATTCTTTTCACCGATCTGCACGCGGGTCTTGGCCTGCGAGCGGGACAGTGCCTGACGGTCTGTATTCATGCAGACGAGCTCGACGTGCTGCACGCCGGCATCTGCCATGCGGTTTACGGCGTTTCCGCCGCCGCCGCCTACACCAACGACCTTAATGGTCTGGGGGGTCTCTTCAAGCATGTTATCAATTTCAAACGGCATTTTATGTTCCTCCTTGATTTGGTCTTTAACCGTTAACGATCCGCACGGATCCGGGATTTTCATTCATCACGCCGCCTCCGGATTCAAAACGGTTTTCTCTCGAGCTTCGATCAAATCCGCCGGATAGCGTCCCATAAAGGGCCATACCTTTACAGTTCTTTACAGTCTTTCAGCTTTACATAGCTTCATACACTATAATTTATCACTTTTCCCGCCAAAATTCAAGATGAAAGCGGCAAAAAAGTGAGCCTTTGCAAATATTTTTACTTTACAGCGGTTTTCGGGAAATCTATGGTGCCGGGGCTGTTCAAATTACCCGAAAAACTTGTGAAAAACAGGGGAATGCTTCCAATTTTTACACGTTTTCGGCGTCGCCTGTGTTGTCACCGCTGTCGTCTGTGTTGTCACCGCTGTCGTCTGCTGCGGGGTCCGTGATGCCGTCGGTATCACCCGTGAGATTGGCAGTATCGCCGTTCTCCCCGTCGCCGTTTGCGGTGCTGTCTGAGCCGTCCGTGCGGCCTGCGGCATCACCGGGTGCGGGCGTGGCGGAGGCTGCGGTGCGGTCTTCCTCGTAAAACGCCTTATTTTTCTCCGGCACAACGGAAAGATCGATGGAGCCGACGGTCTCCTCGGTGATCTCGCCGCTCGTTTCCATTTGACGCAGCATCTCGAGGCCAAACGCCATTTTGTAGGACATGCCGTTCATGTTGCCGAAACGGAACGTGATGCGGTTATCATACGTCAGCGTAAGGTCGTAGGGGTTCGTCATGTTGATCTCCGTGACGTTCTGCGTCTCGTTTTTCGTCATCTGCTCCGCGATGGCGTTATAGACTTCTTTGACGGAATCATCTCCGAACGTGATCGTTTCGCTGGGCTTTGTGTTCGTGGGATTTGCCCCGAGCACTACAGTCGTGCCCTCGCACGGCTGTGAAGCGATCTCCAGCACCTTGCCGGAAGCACTTACATAGAGATAACCCGCGTCGCACGCGACGGAAAACGCCGTTTCGGCGGGGGTAATTTCAATTTCAATGGTGGAAGGGATATGCTTTACGATCTTTGCGTTTTCAATGTACGGGAAACGGTGCTCAAGCGCTTTTTCGCGGCTTTCCGTTTCCAGCAGCACGAGGTTATCGCCCTCGTTGATGCCGCACACGCGGCGGATATCGGCTTCATCGTAGCCGGCATCTGACGTAAATGTGACGTTGCCCACCTTGAAAAACACGAAGATGCACAAAAGGACCGCGCCGATGACGACGACGCTGAATGCGATTATATTGAACAGGAGCAGCGCCCTGCTTTTTTTCTTTCTCATTGCGAGCTTTTCCGCTGCGCTGCGTGGAGTACGCGCCATGTTCAGCCTCCGTTTTTCACGTTTTATCTCTTACTTTTCGCTCTATATTCGGTATACGTCTGCGCCGAGCGCCCTTAAGTTCTCTTCAAAGTGCGCATAGCCGCGGTCGATGTACTGCGGGTGCATCACCTGTGTTTCGCCCTGCGCCGCAAGGCCTGCGATGACAAGCGCCGCGCCGCCGCGCAGATCCTCTGCCGAGACCGGCGCACCGGAAAGCTGCGGCACGCCCTCTATGACAGCCACCTTGCCCTCTAACTTGATCTTCGCGCCGAGCCGGTTGAGCTCACCGGCATGCTTATAGCGGCTTTCAAAAATGTTCTCTACAAAAATACTGGTGCCGTCCCCCACCGCCGCCATGGTCATGACGGGCGCCTGAGCATCCGTAGGGAAACCGGGGTACGGCATGGTGCGCACGTGGCGCACGGGTTTTAATCTCTGCGGTGCGCGCAATAATACGCTGCCGGACTGCATCACGGCGCAGCCGGTGCTTTCAAACGCCGACAAAACCGGCAAAGGTGCTCGCTGTTGACATCACGCAGAAGCACCGTACCGCCCGTGACGGCGGCCGCGGCCATGTATGTTGCGGCGGCGATGCGGTCCGGCATGACGGTGTATGTGCTGCCGTAAAGGTGCGGCACGCCTTCGATGACAATGCAGCTTTCGCCCGCGCCGTGAATGTGTGCGCCGCAGCGGTTTAAGTACCCGGCGAGATCCTCAATCTCCGGCTCACGCGCGGCGTTTGTGAGCACCGTTGTGCCCTTGGCGCGGGCGGCGGCGAGCAGCAGGTTTTCCGTTGCGCCGACGCTTGGGAACGCAAGCGAGACGAACCCGCCGCGCAACCCGCCGGGCGCGGTGCACAACAGGCAGCCGTGCTCTTCGCGAATTTCTGCGCCGAGTTTGCGCAGCGCCTCCAAATGCAGATCGATGGGCCTTGGGCCGAGCTCGCACCCGCCTGGGAACGACAATCTTGCTTCGCCGCAGCGGGACAGAATCGCGCCCAAAAATACGATAGACGAGCGCATCTCCCGCATGAGGCTGTGGGGAATATCGCAGCGGGTCATGCCGTCCGCGCAGACCGTTAAGGTATCACCCGTGTGGGTACAGCGGCATCCGAGCCGCCGCAAAATGGTGACTGCCGTGTGCACATCGGACAGTGCGGGGCAGTTGTGCAGCACCGTTTCACCCTCACAGAGGAGTGCCGCCGCAAGCAGCGGCAGCGTGCTGTTTTTCGCGCCCTGCATGGTGAGCTCGCCGCAAAGGCGATTGCCGCCGCGCACCAAAACCGCTTCCTGCCGGGCACAGCCCGTATGTTCCAGTTCATATTCTTCCATATACACACCCCGTATTCTGTAAGGCGGCAGAAAGCGCGCCTTTGGATACGGTCATAGTATGCAACGGAAAAATTTTGGGGTATGTCCGCCTGAAATGCGTTTTACGGTTTACTTTTTTGCTTTTTCGCAAATGATGTTGTAAATGCGGTCATTTGCGTCCAGCACGGCCATGGCTTTCGCGTTTTTGCCGATCTCTTCGGCGCGGCCCGGCTCGGAAAGGATGGTGTTCACCGTTTCCCACAGCTTTTCACCGGTGAGGTCTTTTTCTTCGATCATCACGGCGGCATCGCGGTTCACGAGCGCCATGGCGTTATGGAACTGGTGATTTTCGGCAACGTTCGGGGACGGAATCAGAATGGAGCACTTGCCCGTGGCTTCGATCTCCGTTAAGGTGATGGCGCCGGCACGACCGATGACGAGGTCGGCGGCGGCGAGGCATTCCGGCATGTTGTCTATGTACTCGAGCATGCGAATCTGCGGATTTTCTTCTTCCTTTACACCCGCTGCGTGCACTTCGTCGAGGAATTTTTCATCGTGCTGGCCGTAGCCGTGGATGTGCTGATATTTCTTCTCTTTGGCACTTTCACCGAGCATGTATGCCGCGGCTTTATTGAGCGCCGCTGCGCCGAGGCTGCCGCCGAACGACAGCACAAGCGGGCGATCATCGAGATTCAGCGCCTTGCGGGCGGCTTCGCGCTCGGCCTGCAAAACGGAAACGCGCACGGGGTTGCCGGTGAAGACGCAGTTATCTTTGCGGTCGAGGTACTTTTTCGCGTCCTCCACGGCGAGCATGACGCACTCCGCGTGCTTTGCAAGCGCTTTAGTCGTCATGCCGGGATAGGCGTTCTGCTCGTGGATGACGGTGGGAATGCCGAGCTTCTGTGCGGCGCGAATGACGGGGCCGCTGACGTAACCGCCGGTGCCGACGCAAATATCCGGCTTAAACGCCTTGATGATGCGCTCGGACTCGATAGACGAGGAGAACAGGCGAAACACGGTTTTGATGTTACGGCGGATGTTCTTCGCCGTTAATTTACGTTGAAAACCCGAGATGCGGATGGTTTTGAAATCGAAACCCGCTGCGGGCACAAGACGCTCTTCCATGCCGCCCTTGTTGCCGACGTACAGGATTTCGGCATCCGGCTGCTTGGAGCGCAGATAACCGGCCGCCGCAAGCGCCGGATTGATGTGGCCGGCGGTGCCGCCGCCTGCAAATAACACACGCATAATTGAATACCCCTTTTACATTTTTTCTGTATTGGAATGCCGTGAGACCGACAGCAGCACGCCCATTTCCGCAAGAAGCATGATGAGCGCCGTGCCGCCGAAGCTGAAGAACGGCAGGCTGATGCCGGTGTTCGGGATGGTGTTTGTGACAACGCAGATGTTGAGGATAGCCTGAATGCCGAACTGGAACGTGATGCCAAGCGCCAGCATGGTGCCGAAGCGGTCACGCGCATGCAGCGCGATATATACGCCGCGCCAGATGAAAAGCGCAAACAGGATAATGACAATAAGCGCGCCGATGAAGCCGAGCTCCTCGCACACTACGGCAAAAACGAAGTCGTTTTGCGGCTCCGGGATGTAGAGATACTTTTGTCTCGACTGTCCGATACCGACGCCGAGCAACTGCCCGGAGCCGATGGCGTAGAGTGACTGCACCGTCTGCCATGTATCGACGCCCTCCGGCGGGTTGAACGGATCAAGCCAGCCGTGGACACGGTCCATGGCGTAGGCAAATTTTGAGGAAAACAGCACGAGCGCGCCGATGGCGGCTGCCGCCGCGCCGCCGATGACGGCGAAATAGCGGAACTTTGTGCCGCCGACGAACATCATGATAAACGCGATGAGGCAGATGATGATGGTGGCGGAAACGTGTTTTTCCGCGATGACGAGCACGCAGATGAGGCCCAAAATACCGAAGAACGGCAAAAAGCCGTAGCGGAAGGTTTTCATCCTTTCGCCGTACAGCGCGATGAGGTGCGCAAACATCAAGATGAGCGCGAACTTTGCGATCTCGGACGGCTGGAATTCGACGAAGCCGAGGTTCAGCCAGCGCACCGCGCCGCCTTTGTTCGGCGCTAATTTTGTGCCCTTAAAGACGAGCACCATCAAAAGCAAAAGAACGGAGACGGCGAAAACGGGCAGGTTCAGTTTATGCAGCTGGTGATAATCGAACGTGGAGATGGCAAGCATCAGCACAACACCGACCAAGGCGAACATACCCTGACGGAGAATGAAGTAATAGCTGTTTCCGTAATAGTAATACGCGTAGGCATAGCTTGCGGAGAACATCATGACAAGTCCCACGGCAAGCAGCACAAGGATCAAAAACAGCATGGTCATGTCAAGGCCGAGACCCAAAGTGAAAATTCTATATTTGATGCGCCCGCGCCGTTTGCCGCGCCTTGCGGCTTCGGATGCCGCCTCTTCTGCGGGCACGGCGGATAACCGGCGACTTGGGACCTGTTCAAGCCCGCGCGCCGTGGAGCGTCTTGTCTGCGCCATTGCTGCAAACCTCCTTTTTTTCAGTTGATTTCTATTTTATCCCATTTTCAGGCGTTTAGCAGCCGAACACCGCCAAAAGTACGCCGATGATACCGGCAAGAAGTGTAACGCCGCTGAACACGAAGCAAATCTTATTCTCGTTCCAGCCGCACATTTCAAAGTGGTGGTGGATCGGCGCCATTTTGAAAATGCGTTTGCCGTGCGAAATTTTAAAGTATGTAACCTGTAAGACAACAGAGAGAATCTCCACAATATAGATAATACCGATGAGGATGAGCAGAATCGGCATATCCACGCCGAACGCCAGCGCGCACACTGCGCCGCCGAGGAACAGCGAGCCTGTATCGCCCATGAAGACCTTAGCCGGGTTGGCGTTCCAGAACAGGAAGCCGATCATCGCACCGACGATGGCCGCCGCGTAAAGTGAAAGTCCCACGCGGTTTAAAAGCATCGCGATAACAGAGAAGACGAGTGCGACGACGAGCGTGACGGACGTATTGAGGCCGTCGATGCCGTCTGTGAAGTTCACGGCGTTGACCATGCCGACGATGAAGACAGCCGCCAGAATGTAGTAGAAGAAGCCGAGGTCAACGGAGCCAAGGAATGGGATAACCGTTTCGGTGGTGCCGCCCGCAAGTGCGACGGAAAGCAGGTAGGCGCCGACGATGATGAACTGCAAAATGAGCTTTTGAATCTCGGTGAGACCGAGGTTGCGATGCTTTTTGATGCTGATGTAATCGTCTAAAAAACCGACGATACCAAAGCCCACCGCCATGAGCGCGCCCGCCACGACCTTGACGAGCATGAGCTGCGTTTCCGCGCCGCCGTTCAGCCACAAAAATGCGATGCAGATGACCGCCGCGACGGAGCTGCCGATGATGAACATGATGCCGCCCATGGTGGGCGTGCCCTGTTTATTTTTATGCCAGCTGGGGCCGACCTCTCGAATAGTCTGGCCAAATTTGATCTTGTGCAGAAACGGCACCATGAAGTAGCCGAGCAGCCCTGTGATGACCGCCGCAATGACGATTGCAAGGCAATACAGTACAATATCCATACGTTATGAACTTCCTTTCCTACCCTCTCAATGTATGTTTTTACTCTTCGCTGTTCGTTGAGGTGTTGCCCGCCGCTTCGACGCCGCCGGAGCTGACAAACGAAATGCGGATGACGGAGCCGCGCTTGACCTTGGTGCCCTCTGCGATATCCTGACTTTGTGCGTAGCCGGAATCGCCGTCGCCCACAACGAGCACCTGCACATCGGCAAGGCCCGCCAAGTAGCGGCAAGTATCGATATCATAGCCGATGAAGCTCGGTACCTCCACATACGTTTCGGGATCCGGCTCTTCGGTGTAAAGCGCGACCATGCCTTCCTTCGGGATAGATGCACCCGGAGACGGCACCTGCACCGTGACGAGCGCGTCGTCTTCGGCGTCGCCGACAACCGTGCCGCTGAAGCCCTGCTCTTCCAGATGGCTTTTCGCTTCTGCCATGGTCATGCCAATGACGTTCGGCGCGGTGGCGGAGAGATTTTCATATTCCGATTCCGTATACTGCGGGTCTACGCCGAGGTACGGGAGCACCTCTTCCATGATGGCGGCGAAGATCGGGCCGGCCTGCGTGCCGCCGGACGCGCCGCCGATCTGCGGCTCGTCGTAGAAGACGAGCAAGGCGTACTGCGGGTCATCCGCCGGGGCATAGCCGCCGTAGGAAACGACGTACTGCATGCCGCGGTCGCTGCCCTCTGCCAGATCCTGATAATACAGCGCGACTTTTTCGGACGTACCGGTCTTGCCCGCCACGCGGTAACCGGCGACATAACCGTTTTTGCCGCTTTCGCTTGTGGCGTTTTTCTGGAGAATAGCCGTCATGCGCTTGGAGACATCTTCGGAGATGACCTGACGCTTGTAGCTGGTATCGGTCGTTTTGACAATGTTGCCGTCGCTGTCCAGCATGCGGTCTACGACGTGCGGCTGCACAAGGTAACCGCCGTTTGCCACGGCAGCAATGGCCGTGATCATCTGAATCGGTGTGATGGAGAAGTTCTGTCCAAACGAAGACGTTGCAAGCTCGACGATATTGAGCTCGTCTTCGCTAAAATAAAGGCTGTCTGCTTCGCCGGGCAGGTCGATGCCCGTGCGCTGCGTAAAGCCGAAGGCTTCAAAGAAATTGAAGAACGTGTGGCGGCCCATTTTCTGACCCAGCCAGATCATGTACGGGTTGCAGGAATTGCAAATGCCGTCCACCAGCGTTTCCGTGCCGTGACCGGCGTGGTACCAACAGCTGATGGGGTCGATGGTGGGATCATCAAACACCCACTGACCGGTGCAGGTGTACGTGGAGTCTTCGGAGGCCACGCCGGATTCCATTGCCATGGAGCCCGTGACCATTTTGAAAACGGAGCCGGGGTAGTACGTATCGCTGACGGCTTTGTTTCGCCACTGCTTATTCTGTGCTTCGGCCCACATTTGATCGGTGAGCTCGTCGCGCAGTGCGGTGACATCGATGCGCTCGTAATCCGCAAGGGCTTTTTTCGCTTCCGCGCGCGCCTCGTCGGTCTCGGCGTTATCGATGGCAAGCTGTAAGGTGTTTAATTCCTGCTGCTCCTTTTCCTGCGCCTTTTGCAGCGCGTCTTCCACCTTTTCCGGGATGGCGTCCTCGGCCTCCTGCGAAATGGTGAATGGGTCGTTCGGGTCGTAGTCGCCCTTTGTGGAAAGCGCCAAAATGGCGCCGGTCTTGACGTTCATCAAAACGGCCGTGCCGCCCTCCAGCGCGCCGCAGGCCTCAAGGCCCGCCTGCAGATGCTTTTCTACGATGCTCTGTGCGGTCTCGTCGATCGTGAGCACAAGGTCGTAGCCGTCCTGTGCCTGCACGTATTGGTCATACTGGAACGGCATGTCATCGCCCTGTGCGTTCTTCGCGCTGACAAGGCGACCCGCCGTGCCGGAAAGCTCGCTGTCGTATTCCGTTTCAACGCCCGCAAGACCCTGGTTATCCGTGCCCGTGAAGCCGAGCACCGTAGAAGCCGTGGTGCCGTAGGGATAATAGCGCTTGTAGTCTTCCATCAGCGTGATGCCGCGGCCGATTTTTTCGTCCTTGATATACTGCACGATCTCATCGCGCACCTCGGTCTCCACCTTGCGCTTGACATAGACAAAGTAGCTGTTCTGCTGCGCTTTTTTAAGACAGCGTCGTAATCGAGCCCTAAAATTTCGGAAAGGCCCTTTGCAATCTTCACGTCGTCGCCTTCGTCGATGTAGTTCGGCTCCAAGGCGACCGTCCACACGCTGGCGCTCTGCGCCAAGACCTTTGTGCCCGTGGCGTCGTAAATGGTGCCGCGCGAAGGCGTAAGCTGCGTGGATTGCAAACTCTGGTCAACTGCATCGGTCTTTAAGGTTTCGCCGTTGACAAGCTGCAGACGGACAAGGTTTGTGATAACGGCGCCAAACCCGAGCACCAGCACAAAGCCCACGATGACCATTGTGCGCTGCCAGACGCCGGAACGATTTGATTTTGCCATGTCAAAAATGCCGTCCTTTCTGCTGCGCCCTTCATTCGCAGCCAAAGTTGCCGTATACCGAAAATGAGAGTTAAGAATAAACTCTCAACTCTCCTCTCAAATTCCCTCTGCCGGGGGCCGCATAACCCATTTGTATTCTTTCATGCCGCAAAATAGCAGCGTATCCGCAAAAAATTCGTATGTATAAAGGCTAAATCAGGAAAAGAGCGACTGCAAGACCTGCCAGATACGGTCCAACAGGTTCGGCGTCTTTTCGGCCTGCACTACGGTGCCCTCATCATCCTGCGTGAGGCTGATGTAGGAGGTCTGCCCGTCCGCTACCTTTTCCATGCCGAGCTTTTCGCGCGCGATTTGCTCGATCTCCTCCGTATTGAGCTTGGAGGCCGCCTGCATTTCAAGCTGAATGGCAATGCTTTTCTCCTGCGAAAGGCTCTCGTTCGCCGTGTTGATCTCATCGGTGAGCTCCGTGAGCTGCACCTGACTGAACACCACCGCACCGATGGCGCCGACGATGACCAGCACCACCGCAAGATTCATGAGCATTTTGACCGTATTTGCACTGTGTCTGTGACTGCGGCGCAGCTGTTTTTCATCCAGCTTCACCACATTGTTTTTCTGTTTTTGTTTTTTGGGGCGCTTTCGGCTCCGGAAGCTTCGGTGCCGCGCTGCCGTGATCTCTGCTGTCGAAAAGATCAAAATCGTATGCGTTTGATGTAGATGCCATATTGTTTCCTCCTTTCGGAAACTTATCCCAACAAATTCAGCTGTATTCTCTCAGGGATACCCTAATTTTTCAAAATCTCACAGTTTTTCAATAACGCGCAGCCTTGCGCTGCGGGCGCGCGGGTTTTCGCGAAGCTCTTCCTCACTCGGCGCGAGACCCTTTTTGTAGATGAGCTTGCCCTTCGGCTTGTTGCCGCACACGCACACGGGGAAATCCTTCGGGCAGGTGCAGCCCTCGCACCACTTGTTCATCTGCTGCTTGACGATGCGGTCTTCAAGCGAATGAAACGTGATGACGGAAAGCCTGCCGCCGGACTTTAACAGCCCGAACGCCGCCGTAAGCCCCTTCTTGAGCGCGTCCAACTCGCCGTTTACCGCAATGCGCAGGGCCTGAAACGTTCTTCTGGCCGGATGTCCCTCCGCGCGGCGCACCGCTGCCGGAACGCTTTCGCGGATGATCTCCGCAAGCTCTAATGTAGTTTCAATCGGTTTTTCTTCGCGCGCTTTCACAATGCCCTTTGCAATGCGCACCGCGCTTTTATCTTCGCCGTAACGGCTGATGATCTCGGCCAATTCCTGCCAAGAGAGTGTGTTTACAAGGTCTGCGGCCGAGGTGCCGCTTTGGCTCATGCGCATATCGAGCGGGGCGTCGGCGTGGTAGGAAAAGCCGCGCTCTGCGGTATCGAGCTGATAGGACGAAACGCCGATATCGAGCAGCACGCCGTCGACATTAACGATGCCGTGCTCTAACGCGATCTTGTCCATATCGCAGAAGTTACCCATGGCAACGACGGAGCCGGGATATTTACCGAGCCGCTCTTTCACAACGGCAATGGCGTCCGGGTCGCGGTCGATGGAAAGCAACGTGCCCGTTGTCAGGCGCTGTAAAATCGCGCCGGAATGGCCGCCGCCGCCCGCGGTGCCGTCTATATAGGTGCCTTCCGGATCGATGTTCAAGGACTCGATGGTCTCTTTGAACAGCACCGGTTTATGCTCAAAATGAATTTCACTCATGATATATTTGTCCGGCGGAACGGATGCGTTCCGGCAGACACTCCTCATTGAACTTTACCCGAAAAAAGCCGGGCTGATGAGCGCCAAGCGGGGCGAAAAGGCAATGAAAATCCAAAGCCCATGCGGTTTTCCGCAGGGTTTTCGCTGCTTGCACGTCCATTATACCTTATCCCACATAGAAAATCAACCCGCGGCAAAAAAATTTATGTTTACCATGTTCGATGAAAAAACGCGGATTTCCGATATTTTTCTTGGGTTTTGTTCGTATATTTTCCGATTTTCGGCAAAATAGCGGTATGTTGAAAATTCTGTGCATTCTCATGCAAAAAAACTTTTGCAGTTTGTTCACATTCCCGGTTTTCGGAAGCGGCTCCGTTTACACGCTTTTTGTGGAAAACGTAGGTCGTTTATAAAAAGGGCGGCACTGCCGCCCTTTCAGGAAACCCATGCAACCGGGTTCTCTACACTTAAAACGTCCAGTGGACGTTTTAGGTTACCTTCTTAGTTTTTGGATAGGCAAAAGGATTTCGCCATTGCGAATGGTGACTTAGGGCGCTACCCTAAGAATCCGCAAGTTTTCTCGAAGAAAACTTGACTAAAGACTTTAAACCGCCGTTCCCGTTCGCTCATTTTAACAAAAACGGCAGCTCGCCCAGCTGCCGCGAACTGCCGTTTAAAGCTCTTAAATTACTGCTGTGCGCTCGTGCCGTGGATGGACTGGCGGGTCTTTCTCAGCTCTGCAAGGTTGGCGCTCATCGCGTCGTCTGTGCGGCGGAGCAGATCTTCCACATAGTCGTTGGAGGCCTTCTGCATGCTGCGGAACTTCTCCTGCGTCTGCGCCATGATGTCGTTTGCCTTTGCCTGTGCCTGGCGCACGATCTCTTCCTGGTTGACGAGTGCTTTTGCCTTCTCCTCTGCGACGCGCACGATGGTCTCAGCCTCGCGCTGTGCCTCGCTGATGATCTGGGCGCGGTCTGCGACGATGGCCTTCGCCTTGCGCACTTCGGACGGGATCGCCTCGCGAATCTCATCAAGGATCTGCTTTGCGTCTTCGCTATCTATAAACGATTTGCCGCCTGCAAAGGGAAGGTGCCAGCCTTTCTCCAGTACGTCGGTCAATTCATCGATCAAATCTTCTACGGTTGCCTGCGTGTTGCTCATAAAAAATCCATTCCTTTCGTATTTTTAGCCGCATTCAGTCTGCCGTGCGGCAAAGTCTCTGATTTATTTTCTCTAAAAGGCACTCGGGCACAAAATGGGAAATATCGCCGCCGAAGCCCGCAATCTGCTTGACCATGCTGCAGCTGAGGAACATGTGCTCGATGCTGGTCGGCAGGAACAGCGTTTCAAACTCCGGGTTCAGCTTTTTATTGGTGAGCGCCATCTGAAATTCATATTCAAAGTCGGAGATTGCGCGCAGACCCTTCACAATGGCAGCCGCATGCTTTTCGCTTGCGTAATCCGCCAAAAGACCGCGCACGCAGTCTACCTCTACATTTTCCATATCGGCCGTGACGGTGCGCAGCATTTCCATACGCTCCTCCACCGTAAAGCTCGCGCGCTTATCCGGGTTTACCGGTACCGCGACGATGACTTTGTCGAAAATTTTGCACGCACGGGAGATGATGTCCATGTGTCCCAGCGTGACCGGGTCAAAGCTGCCCGGACAGATCCCTATTCTCATTGATATACCGCCTTTTTTGCGCTTACACCATGCTTTGATGGCGATACGCGGTCAGCAAGATTTTTCCGTAACGGTAATCGCGCACGCGCACGAATTCCCCCGCCGTCTCCGGCAGCTCTTCGTCCGTGGGGTGCTCGCAGATCACGATACCGCCGCGGTTCATGTGCGGCGTGACCGCAAGGAGCGCCTTTGTGAGCGTGCCCGTGCGGTACGGCGGGTCGAGAAACGCGATGTCGAAGGTCTCGGTGCAGCGCAGCAGATACGAAGCATACTCCGCGTTCATCACCTGCGCTTCGTTTTCAAACCCTGTGGTGTGAATGTTCTCCAGCACGACGCCGCAGGATGCCTTGGCGCTGTCTACGAACACAGCGCGCTTTGCGCCGCGGCTGAGCGCCTCGAGACCGATCTGGCCGGAGCCCGCAAACAGGTCGAGAAACACGCGGCCCTCCAGATCAAACTGCAAAATGTTGAAAAGCGCCTCTTTTACGCGGTCCGGCGTGGGACGCACAGCATCACCCGGGAGCGTTTTCAATTTTCTGCCTCGGCGGGAACCGGTTATGATACGCACAGCCGAACACTCCTTTCTCTTTTGGAAGTCCGTGTCCGAAATCTAAAAAACATATACGGATACACTTCAAGCTATTATCTCATTTGAATAGAAATATGTCAACCGTTTTGCGCAGTTTTTGCAGAGAAACGTCGAAAAATACGCGGAACAACGTTATTCCCCGTCGTTTTCTTCGCTGTGGAAATAACGGTAGACGGCGCGGGCGGCAGGGGCGTTCATGCCGGGCGTTTCCTCCAGCATTTCCTCCGTCGCCTCGCTGACGGCGCGTATGGTTGTAAAGTGCTTCATCAGCGCTTTGGCGCGCGTTTCGCCGATGCCCGGAATGGACGTGAGCGTGGTGGAGATGGTCGCCTTTTTGCGCTGCTGGCGGTGGTAGCCGATGGCAAAGCGGTGCACCTCGTCCTGAATGCTCGACACCAGCGTGAACACCGCGCGGGTAGACTGAATGGCGATTTCGCCGCCGTCCTCCGTGATGGCGCGCGTGCGGTGCTTATCGTCCTTTACCATGCCGTATACCGGCACGTCGATGCCCATTTCGCGCAGAAGCGGACGTATGGCGCCCACGTGCCCTTTGCCGCCGTCGAGCAGAATGAGGTCGGGCAGTCTGCCGAAGCCCTCGGGCTTATCGGCGGCGCGGTATTCTTCAAACGGCGGCGGATGACCTCGCGCATGCTGCCGTAGTCGTCCTGACCGACGACAGTCTTGATTTTAAACTTGCGATACGCGCTTTTCAGCGGGCGGCCGTTTTCAAACACGATCATACCCGCAACGTTCTCGCCGCCCGCAAGGTTTGAAATATCATAGGATTCAATATATTCCGGCGTTTTGGGCAGGTTTAAGAGCTGGCGCAGTTCATCGAGCGCGGAGGTCTCACGGCCGTGGCGCGGCCCATAGCCTGCGCAAGCGCTTCCGCGGCGTTCGTGCGGCACATTTCCACAAGCTGCTTCTGTTCGCCCTTTTGCGGAATGTGGAACTTCACGCGGCGCTCCGCCTTTTTCGTCAGCCATTCTTCGAGGACGCCGTCGTCGTTGACGGGGCCGTCTATCGTGATGACGGGCGGATCTTATCGCGCATCGAATAATATTGCATGACAAATTCGCTGCGAATCTGCTCCGGCTCGTCGTCGGCGTTTAATAAAACGATTCGCGGTCATACAGTCTGCCGCCCGCAAAGCGGAACACCTGAATGCTCACCTTTTTCGCCGCCGAGCACGAGCGCGATGACGTCCTGTTCCGGCACGCGGCTTGCGACAACCTTTTTGGCGCTCTTTCAGCTTGTTGATGGCCGTAATGCGGTCACGGATGCGCGCGGCAAGCTCAAAATCGAGATTTTCAGCCGCCTCGTTCATTTTCTCCGTCAGCGTGCGCACGGAATCGCTTGTGCCGCCGCGGATGAAATCAAGCGCCTCCTGCACGGCCTCGTTGTATTCCTTTTGGCTCACGTGCCCGCGGCATGGGGCACAGCACTGCTTGATGTAGTTTGAGGCACGGGCG
>VOFB01000090.1_pt1 | contig 32001 bp, 48 predicted proteins | sample 5384141 | NCBI WGS metagenome assembly VOFB01 (sample SAMN12384721, study PRJNA508395) | human gut metagenome | isolation source: healthy gut A | host: Homo sapiens | reverse complement strand
GGATCTGATCGAATATTATTCTTTTGCCAAACAGGAGATTGATGTGGCTGATGATTTTGAGCAGGTTGCTAATGAAAAAGTCTATCAACTGATGGCCGGAAGCTCACTTGCAGAACATCCGGCACTGATGAAGGATGTTTCCCATGCACGTATCACCTTCTGGTGGAACCGTGCCGTTGACATTATCCCGACAGACGGCGGAAAAGGCCGCGGCATCGAAAAAATGTTAGAATATTATCACTTCGATAAATCGCAGGCAATGGCGTTCGGAGACGGAAACAATGACATCGAAATGTTGAAGAGTGTCGGCCACGGCGTTGCCATGGCAAATGCTTCTGATGAATTAAAAGCGATTGCCGACGATGTGTGCGGTGATGTGGCAGAGGATGGTATTTACTACTACTGTCTGGAACATGGTATGATCTGAACTCTGCACACCGCCTGCAAAGGTTGAAGTCCCTCACATCTGAAGTATAACAAAAAGCTCCGGCAGGAATACAGTTACATTCCGCCGGAGCCTTTTTGTACACCTCCAGAATCCGCCAGAGGTTGTTATATCCGAGACGAATCATCTTACAGCTGACATAATTTTTCCACTACTTTTTCAAAATGCATGAAATGCGATGCCTTTACCAGCACGGTATCCCCTGCTCTGGATCAGAGACGGCAGACAGGTCAGCAGTGCCTCCATCGTCGGAACCTGCAGCACTTCGCCACAGCCGCCGCTTGCCATGGCTGCTTCTGCCATATGGCTGCTGATTTTTCCGGTGCAGATCAGAAGATCGATCTTGTTCTTTGCCGCATGGTATCCGACTTCTGCATGCATCTGTTCTTCGTTTTCTCCAAGCTCCCCCATGTCACCAAGGATCGCCACTTTACGGCCTTTTGCATCTCGCAGCACGTCCAGAGATGCTTTCATGGAAACCGGATTGGCATTGTAACAGTCATCGATGATCTGGATATCTCCATGGTTAATGATATGGAATCTTCCGCCAACCGGCTCCAGTGCCTCGATGCCGGCTTTGATCTCCTGCATGGTCAGTCCCAGTGCCCTGCCGACAGCCGTCGCTGCCAGTGCATTGAGTACCATGTGCCATCCCGGGATCGGAACGGTAACACGGATGCTCTCTCCGTCTGCATGGATCGTGCAGGCAATACCGGAAAGCCCCAGGCTCTCGATCTCATCGGCATAGACCGGCTTCTGTCCTTCCACACCGAAAAATATCGGTTTGATGCCTTTTACTTCCTCGATCGTATCCAGCTTGTCATCGTCCCCATTTAAAATGATGCAGCCGTCTTCTTTCAGAAAATCAAAGATTTCCGTCTTTGCTCTTAAAATACCGTCGCGGTCTTTTAAAAACTCCAGATGACACTGTCCGATATTCGTGATCACGCAGATATCCGGTCTGGCTACTTTGGCAAGACGATGCATCTCTCCAAAATGGCTGATGCCCATCTCAAGGACTGCGATCTGATGTTCATCTCGCAGACGGAAAACGGTAAGCGGCAGCCCCAGCTCGTTATTGAAATTGCCAAGGGTCTTCAGCACATTGTATTTCTGAGCTAAAACCGATGCGATCACTTCTTTTGTGCTGGTCTTTCCGACACTTCCGGTGATACCGACTACTTTGATATCGAGCTGCTGCCGGTAGTACTCGGCGATCCCTTTGACTGCCTCCAGAAAGATGCAACCTGAATGTACGGTCCTGCCGGGTTTTCCAGCTCTTTTTCACTTAAAACAGCCAGTGCACCTTTCTCAAAAACAGATGGGATAAAGTCGTGTCCGTCTACACGCTCTCCCGGAATTGCCACAAACAGGCAGCCCTTTGCTGCCTGCCTGCTGTCTGTGGTAATACTCTCTACAATACTCTGTTTCATCTCTTCGCTTCCGTGGTAAACACCTCCGCAAGCCTGATCTATTTTTTCAAGGGACATATTTTTCATGTTAAAAATACCTCTCTGTTCTTTTTTTATTTTGCTGATACAGCGATCAGTTTCTCGCAGAGGTCTGCAAAATCCATGCCAAGTGCCTGTGCTTCCTGCGGCAGAAGGCTGGTCGGTGTCATGCCCGGAAGTGTATTGGCTTCCAGACAGTACATTTTGCCGTCCTTGGACATCATAAAGTCCAGTCTTCCGTAATTGTCAAGCTGCAGTGCCTTAAACCCTTTCACCGCATATGCCTGCATCTGCTCTGTCTGTTCTTTCGTCAAAACGGCCGGACACGTCTCAACGGTGGATCCTGCTTTGTATTTGTTCGTGTAATCATAGAAGCCTTCGATCGGTGCAATCTCGATGATCGGGTAAGCTATTCCGTCCACGACACCGACTGAAAATTCACGACCTTTGATATATTCTTCCACAACGATCACATCTTCATAAGAAAATGCATCTGCAACTGCTGCTTCGTATTCTTCCTGTGTTTTTCGGAATCGTAACGCCGACGCTGGAACCTCCGCAACACGGTTTTACAACACACGGAAGTGTCATGCCATGTGCCTCAAGCGAAATATCCTCGCCTTTTTTCAGGATAAATCCTGCCGGTGTCGGAACTTCATTCTGCCAGAAAAGCTGTTTGGAAAGTCCCTTATCCATGGCAATCGCACTTCCCAGATAACCACTTCCCGTATAACGGATACCAAGCAGGTCAAAAGCTGCCTGTACTTTTCCGTTCTCACCGTTTTCGCCGTGCAGTGCCAGGAACACAACATCTGCTGCCTGACACAGTGCGATCACATTGGTGCCAAAGAATGCTTTTCCTTCCTGAATGCTCTTCTCTACCTGACCGTCAAAACTTCTCGCATAAGCGGCTGCGGCATCGACATCGTACTCATCGGTAAATGCCTGCATCGGATCTGCATCTTCTCTTCCGAAATAGACATCCACCAGGATAGCCTGATGACCTCTGCTTCGAAGTGCCTTGCATACCTGTGTACCGGATACGATCGATATCTCACGCTCGGTACTGATACCTCCTGCTAAAACAACAATTTTCATAATGTTCCTCCTCATGCCGCAGTTCTGCGGTCTTTTTTCTTTCTATAATAGCTCATCACTGCTCATCTATGGCTGTATACGACGTCGGATCACTCATGGTATCGGTTGTGGTGCCTGTCGTTGTATCAGCCGCACTGCTCTCCGGGTGACTTCCACTCCCTGCTCGTTGATCACACGGGTCTCAGCCGGCTGTGAGATTGCCACAGAGCCGGTGCCCTGATTGATCGAAGACTTATAAACAACGACCGGTGTTCCGATCTCGATATTGTCAAAAAAATAATACCTGCCTGATCCCACGGTGTATTGACACATCCATGCGAACCATTTCCCTGATAAAGCGTTCCGCCAAAGCTTGCACGCCATTTTGCATCGTGGATACCGACACCGCCGTTGAACGGCATCCAGTAATCAACCGGTGTATTGTAGCTCTTGCCGCTCAGGTTGTCGGCTCCCCGAAGGATCGCCTTTGCTTCCTTGTCAAACAGGCAATAAAGCCCTAGCGGAGTCTCGTAACCGTCTTTTGTCGCATCGCCGGTAACGACCGGAGTATCAACCAGACACTGTCCGTCTTTGTAGAACCACATACGCTGGTTGGTGATATCAATCTCCACATAGGTATCGCCGATATCGTTTTCTTCCCCCCTTGCCATGGCACTTTCCAGCCACTGTGGCTGTCTTGTCGCAGATTCGCCTGATTTAAGTGTCTCATCCAGCCATGCCGCCTCGGTCTCCTCATCCATCTTCCAGCCGTAATTCATGCTGGTTACGGTCACGGTCTCTCCAAGTGAGGTATGGAATGTCTCATCGGTACCGAATGTATCGTACTTGTCTGCCAGCTGTCCGATCCAGTCTGCGATATGATTCCAGTCAAAAGAAACATTTCCGCTGGAATCTACTGTCATCCAGTCTTTGAATGTCTGGTAATCCAGCACATCGGAAGCATCTCCGATCTCATATGTAACCGTCATATCCCAGTATTTCTGCAAAGATGCCAGTTTCTTTTTCAGTTTTTTATTGTCACTGGTCTTCTTTGGTTTCAGATAGCAGTCGCTCTCTTCCAGATTTACTTCGGTCTTACCGTCCGTCACTGCCTGACAGAGCAGCTCATAGACTTTATCTTCATCCAGCTGATTGCCTTCCACTTCCTCCACAATCTCAAATCCGGAAGACGTTTCATCAATATAGGCATCTTTCGGTTCGGTAACTTTATCGCTGTCAAAAGCATCCAGTTTTTCCATCGCTTCTTTGAGCTTTGCCTTATTGTAAACCGTCGGAGTCGTCATCGTATACTCCTGCGGATGGAAGTATGCATTGATCCATAAAAAGAGTTCTGTGAATATTTCAGCTGCTGTGCCGCACCGTCTGATACATACTCAAACTGAATATCCGCACCGTCGATCTGTTCGGTCTTGTTGTCTTTTTCATGCACCCGCAGTACATAATCCTGCACCTGGTTTGCAACCAGATTTTCTACTTCTTTTACGGTCTTGCCGGACACATCAATGCCGTTTACCGTCGTCCCCGGAAAGAAACGGTCCATATAGTAAACGCCAAATCCCAGATAAACAGCAACCATGATCAGGACAACAATGCCGGCCACGATAAGAGGTGTTCTGGAATGTTTCTTTTTCGGCAGTTCCGGTTTTACCGGCTGCTGCTCATATCTTCCTGGTCTTCCCTGGCTTCCTTCTCTCCGGCTTCTTTCTGATCCCGGTGTTCTCTGCGGCTGTTCCAGTCCTTCGGCTCTTCTGTGCCGTTCTTCTCTTGAGCCTTCCGTCTTGAACCTTCTGTTCTTGAACGGTCTCTTCTTCTTTTTCTTTTTGGTCCATCGTTTAATGTGATTTCCTTCATATACTTTTCCTTTGCCTCTTAAAAATACTGTTATCATCCCCGATATTTTGCAGCAGAGCAGACATTTGCGTTCCGCTTTCAAAATACATTCCTATTTTAGCACGTATCCAAAAAAAGTAAACACCTACCTGTCAAGAAAAACAGACCGAAATTACAACATTTTAAATGTGATCAGTACAATCCCCAGAATCACAAGTACCACTCCGGTTGCACGATTTAACGTTTCCGGTTTTGCCCTGTTTGCAAAACGTGCCGCAATCCTTGCCCACAGGAACGTGAACAGCACGCACAGCACCAGACAGGTGATATCCGGCATGCCGCCCATCGCAAAATGAGAAACCGCACCGGTAAATGCCGTAAACGCCATGATAAATACGCTCGTTCCGACTGCGGTCTTCAATTCATAGCCAAGCACACTTGTCAGGATCAGAAGCATCATCAGTCCGCCGCCCGCTCCGACAAAGCCGCAGATAAATCCGATCAGCATGCCGCAGATCACAGACTGGATAAAACGCTTCTTTTTTGAGACTGCCTGCATGGCTTCTTTGGTCGTCATAACCGGTTTTACGATAAATTTGACACCAAGCAGCAGTGTCATGACCATCGAAAATCCGCCCATGGTCGTACTCGGGAGCAGACTTGCGATATAGCTGCCCACCAGCGTAAATAAAAGTACCGTGACCATCATCACGATTCCGTTTGCCACATCCAGGTTTTTGTTTTTGCCGTAAGTATAAGCTGAGACCGCACTGGCGAGCACATCGCTGGCAAGTGCGATACCGACTGCCTGATACGGATCCATGCCAAGAAAAGTGATCAGCATCGGACTGATCACAGCTGCCGCACTCATGCCGGCAAACCCGGTTCCGATGCCGGCTCCCATTCCGGCAAAGAAACAGACTAAAATCGTAAAAATCATATTTTGCCCTCTTTTCTTTTTTTTGTGTTAAAGCCCATTATAAAACATCTTCTCCACAAAAATCAATACCGCAGGAAACGCTTCTTTCGCTTCCTGCGGTATTTTATCTTTTCTTTCAATATCTTTTATGGCAGTCCGGAAAAAACAGATCAGACTGATCCGTTTTGCCGTGTCGTTACGGTAACTGTGCTGCCGGTCCATCTCCAGGCAAAACACATCCTCTTTTCCGACCAGGTATGCTTCCTCGCCGCACCGGATCTTTACTTCGCCTTCCAGCACAGAAATGTATGCTCTTGTCTTTTTCCCCTGAATGCTGCCGGTATATTCTGTCCCCGGTTCCATATCAATCCGGTAAATCTTTGCCATACAGTTATTTTCATAAGGAAAACAGTTCCATATTTTATATTCGCCCCTTACTTCCTTTGTCGGCTCCATCTCTTTTATATGCACCAGTCTGGATCCTGGAGACACATCCTCTGTCAGCTCCTGAAATTCAATGTGAAGTCCGCCGATAATCTTTCCGATCACACCAAGAGAAGGGTTTGCGGTCCCTTTTTCGATCTGAGCCAGCATACTTTTGCTCACCCCGGTCTGTTCAGCCATTCCCTCAAGACTCATCCCTTTTTCCCTGCGGATCCGCTTTAAATTAACTGCAACGTTATAATTCAGATTGTCCATAACTGCTCCCTAGTCCTCCGATATACTGATCACGCTCAGTTCTTTCCGGTACTTTTTTTTATGTTCTTTTTTCTGGAGGTACATTTCATGATCTGCCTGTTTTATAATATCCCTGACCTGCATCTCCTCATTTCCGCCCTCTACTTCTACGATACCGCAGCTGAAACTCTTCGGATATTCCTTTGTCTGCCCGGATGAAAATTCTTTCTGTATTTTCCTTATTTTCCGCTCTGCCATCTCGTAGGGACAGTTATACAGAATCACGCAGAACTCATCTCCTCCAATCCTTGCAAACACATCTTCTTTTCGGATGTGTTTTTGGGTCGTCTCAACAAAAACGTGATATACCAGTCCCCTTCTGTGTGTCCGTATTGATCATTGATATATTTCAGATGATCCAGATCGCAGTAACAGAAGGTCAGACTGCTCTCTTCTTTCATCATATCCCCTGCCTTCTCCAGGAAATAGTGACGGTTTCCGATCTGTGTCAGCCCATCTCGGTTCGCTCCCATCCTCAGACGTTCTTCCCGCAGCTTCTCTTTCGTCACATCCCGGATAATATAAAGAAAGGCCTGTTCCCCCTGCGACTGCATATATCCGGTAATGATCCTATAAAAATGATGTCTCGAATCCTCTGCTTCCCATATCCATTCAAAAGAATCTCTGCTCTCTTCCGACCGGTGTTTTTGTGCGAACCGAATACACATCTGGTAAACTTCATTCCGGTCAATACTTCTGTCATTCCTCTTTTTACAGTACAGAATCCTCCTGCCGTCGGCACTGGTCACGAAAATCTCCTCTTCGCTGCGGTCGATCATCTCTACCAGAAGCTGATTGTAAGTTTCTACCATCCCGGCATGTATTTTTCCCGCTCTGCTTCCTGTTTCAGTTTTAATTCCCGCTCCTTCAGCTGCTGCGTCATCGTATTGAATGCCTCTGAAAATTCCCCGAGATAAGATACTGTCTGAGAATAGTCACCCTTTGCCACCTGTTTTGCCTGCCAGGTCAGATGATTTAGATTTGCATGGATATTTTTAAATTTTCGCACAAAAATTCTCCCGCGGAGGCGGCTGCACTGACAGATTTCCTCTCGAAAGGGCTGCTGCGTACTGTTTTGTTTCTGTAAACGTCTTTGCAAAATACTGCAGTCCCCTGCCAAGCTTCCGAAAAGGCTCATCGAGTTGTTCCACATCAAGCGGCTGAATTTTTTTATCATACAGGATGCTTCTGAGGTATTCAAACAATAATTCGCTGTTTTTATCCTCCATGACTATGCTCCTATTTTTCGTCTTCTATATTTGCATGAAATCTGCACACGCGGTCACCGGTTGCCCAGCAGTCTACCTCTACTGCCGTATAGAACTTTCCGGAATACATGCTTAAAATACCGCCGATAAATCCTTCGTCGTAATTGCATACCGTCTCGCCAAGGATCGGAAGTCCGAACAGTCCGCATCCTCTGACACATTGAGAATGATCTTTCCGCTCTCCTCATCTACCTTTTCGATACGCAGCACACCGATCTTTAATTCCTGCATTTTACTCTGAAGCTCACTTACAAACTGATCCAGCGGCTGATCCAGATTCAGCATTTTCTTTGCAAAATATTCTCCCGCCTTGCGTCCGGCATTGCGGAAAATTTCAATCTGCTTTTCCTTTCCAAACTGTCCGATCAGCTCCTCTTTCAGGGAATATTCCAGCAGACGGTAAACCATCACCGGAAGCTCTTCTCCGAGATTGTCTCTACTGCCCGCATCATACTGCAGATAATCCTCCAGTGTAAGAGCTTTCCCTCCCGTCATAAAAACATTTTCTTCCATTGTATTCTCCTCTGCCCGTGTCCATTTATTCCTTGACTCATCATTCTATGTATTTCAGTATAACATCTCTTTTTTTTCTCAGTTCAACCAATTTTCCGATAAAAAGAGCCATAACCAACTTCATTTAAAGTCAGCCATGGCTCTGTTTTCTCAAATTTTTATTTATCTTCCAGAATCTTATCGATACTTACCAGTTTTACGCTCAGTACAAAGATTTCTGTTGCCGTTTTCAGCTCTTCCGGTGTCGGGAAGGACGGTGCGATACGGATGTTGGAATCCTGCGGATCTTTTCCATACGGGAATGTTGCACCGGCATCGGTCATAACAACACCCGCTTCTTTTGCTTTGGCTACGATTGCTTTTGCACAGCCAGGCAGTGAATCAAAGGAAATGAAGTATCCTCCTCGCGGTTCAAGCCAGCTTCCGATCTCCAGTCCGCCCAGCTCATTTTTCAGTCCGCTCAATACAGTTTCAAATTTCGGACGCAGGATGTCTGCATGCTTTCTCATGTGGAGCACCACGCCGTGGATATCTTTGAAGAAACGCACATGACGAAGCTGATTCAGCTTGTCATGACCGATGGTCTGATGGTCATCTGCTTTTTAATATCTGCAATGTTTGCTTTGGAAGTACCGATTGCAGCTACACCGGAACCCGAAGCTTACTTTGGATGTAGAGCAGAATTTGTAAACCATGTCCGGATTACCTTCTTTTTTTACATTCCATCAGGATCTCAACCAGGTTGTCCTGTTTATCCTCATATAAATGATGGATACCATATGCATTGTCCCAGTAAATACGGAAGTCTTCTGCTGCCGGTTTCAGTCTTGCGAAACGACGTACTGTCTCATCAGAATAGGTGATACCCTGTGGGTTGGAATATTTCGGCACACACCAGATACCTTTGACTGCCGGATCGTTGTTGACATATTCTTCAACCATATCCATATCCGGTCCATCTTCATGCATCGGAATGTTGATCATCTCAATACCGAAGTGCTCTGTGATCTTAAAGTGACGATCATATCCTGGAACCGGACAGAGGAATTTTACTTTATCCAGCTTGCACCATGGAGTGTTTCCCATAACACCGTGGGTCATGGAACGTGATACAGTATCAAACATAACATTCAGGCTGGAGTTTCCATAAATAATAATATTGTCCGGAGATACCTCTGTCATATCAGCCAGAAGCTCTTTTGCTTCTTTAATACCATCAAGTACGCCATAGTTTCTGCAGTCAACGCCTTCTTCACATACCAGATCTGCATTGCTGTCCAGTACATCCATCATTCCCATTGACAGATTCAGCTGTGCGGTAGAAGGTTTTCCTCTGGACATATCCAGCTTCAATCCTTTGGCCTTTATCTCTGCGAACTGCTGTTCCAGGTTCTCTTTTTCCTTAAGCAGCTCTTCTCTGCTCAAATCCTTGTACGGTGTCATAGTAATCCTCCTCATCTTTCATGTCCATACGCAAAATACACTTGTTTGCCCTGCACGTATCCTGCTCTATCAGCTATTTTATTACGCACCTTGGGTTTCGTCAAGCTTTTTTCGATTTTAGTGATGGAACAGACGGATTCCCGTAAATGCCATCGCCATATTATATTTATCGCATGTCTCGATCACCAGGTCATCTCTTACGGATCCACCCGGCTCTGCAATATATTTTACACCGCTCTTATATGCGCGCTCAATATTATCACTGAATGGGAAGAAGGCATCGGATCCTAAGGTAACACCCGTCATCTGGTCGAGCCATGCACGTTTCTCTTCTCTTGTAAAGACTTCCGGTTTTACTTTAAAGATCTTCTCCCATGCGCCGTCTGCGAAAACATCCATGTACTCCTCGCCGATGTAAACGTCGATCGCATTGTCACGATCTGCGCGGCGGATGCCGTCTACGAACTGCAGATCCAGCACCTTCGGGCACTGACGCAGGAACCAGTTGTCGGCTTTCTGTCCGGCAAGACGGGTGCAATGCACACGGGACTGCTGGCCTGCGCCTACACCGATTGCCTGTCCGTCCTTTACAAAACATACAGAATTGGACTGTGTATATTTCAGAATGATCAGAGAAATCTTCAGGTCATTTAATGCATTCTGCGGAATGTCTTTGTTTTTTGTCACGATGTTGGAGAGCAGCTCATCGTCGATCGGCAGCTCCTGGCGGCCCTGCTCAAAGGTCATGCCGAATACCTGTTTGTGCTCCAGTTTTGCCGGAACATAGTTTTCATCGATCTGGATCACATTGTAATTTCCTTTTTTCTTCTGTGCCAGGATCTCCAGTGCTTCTTCGCTATAGCCCGGTGCGATCACGCCGTCGGATACTTCACGTTTGATCAGCATGGCAGTGTCTTTGTCGCAGACATCAGAAAGTGCGATAAAGTCGCCGAAAGAAGACATACGGTCTGCGCCTCTGGCTCTTGCATAAGCGCATGCTAACGGAGAAAGCTCTCCCATATCGTCTACCCAGTAAATTTTTTTTTTTCAGGACATCAGACATCGGCAGACCGATTGCTGCACCTGCCGGGGAAACATGCTTAAAAGAAGTCGCTGCCGGCAGTCCGGTTGCCTTCTTTAACTCACTTACCAGCTGCCAGCCATTGAAGGCATCCAGGAAATTGATATATCCCGGTCTTCCATTCAGAACCTTGATCGGCAGTTCACTTCCGTCTTCCATATAGATTCTGGAAGGTTTCTGGTTCGGATTACATCCATATTTCAGTTCTAATTCTTTCATTCTGATTTCCTCCTGACGTTTCATAATATACGTTAATTCATAAGAGTTAATTCATAAGATGCCATACGAATTGTTCCGTACTTCGTACTCTCACAATTCTTATCTGTTTTTATTTACGATCTTTGTCTCATATTTTCCGGTTGCGATGTCGATGTAACGCACAAACAGGGAGACTTTGTTGTCCGCATTCAGGCTGTTCCACAAGCTGTCGGCAAATGCATCCATATCATCCGGAATTGCGATCAGTTTTGGTTCTCCTTCGAAACTTGGCAGCGGATTGCCGTCGCACTTGTAGGTATGGATGAAATGTCCTTCGCCTGCCACACAGTTTTCATATGCAAACGTGTAGCGATTGCAGGAATCCGGATTTCCGTTATTGCTCTTTAAAATAGACATCGCATAATTGTATTTTCCGTTTTCGATGTGCATGATACCGGAGATACGCGGTGTATAGTTCGGTGCATCCGGCTCAAACTCTCTGCTTCGAAGAGACTGTTCAAATGTAAGCTGACGATCCATGCCTTCGTATACGGTATCGGTCTGATCTCCGTTTGTCACAATCGTCTTGTTGCCAAGTACTCGAACCGGCGCGTAAATGATCAGGCTCGGATCTTTCAGCTTGGACGGGTCAAATGCTTGTGTACGGATTCCCTCACCCTCTTCAACAAAGACACGGTTGCTGCTGTTCTGGCTTCTGCCCATAATAAAATAAGCGGTCACTGCCTTTGTACCATCCTTGGATCTTCCAATGATGATACCTCTTCCCGGATAAGAATTTTCCTGAAGTTCTTTTTCAATCGATAACATTTCAATGTTTGCATTCTCCTTTTCTTTTCACTCTCAACCTGCTTTGAAGCACTGTGCCAATCCACAGAACATTTCATTTGCCAAAAATCCGAATTCAGACCAAGGCAAAAAAAATGTGCCGCACCCTCCAAGCAAGATCTGCCCAGACGGTCGACACTTTTACCCTTATACTCCCTGTGGTCTATTCCACTTCCGTCAGTCGTATAATTATTTAAACCTTACCATTTCCCTGAAAAAAGTCAACCTTGATTTTCGGTTTTCATCCTTTTTCCATCCAGCACTGCCTCGGTCAGCACATCGCCCCGGTATTTCAGTTTCAGAGAAAAAAAACGGATGCTCTTCTTTTAAAAGTTTAAAAAGATTTTATCGCCTTCCCAGAGGTTCAGCCTTTCAAGCTCACTTTTCTTTACCCACTCCAGCGTTCCTTCATCGCAGGTGATCATATCCCCTTCAAAGCCATCCGCCGTGTAAAGACACATATATTCCGTTTCCCATGCATCTGAAAGAAACGTGACCAGTCCCCGGAAACGCCAGGAAGTGAGCGTAAGCCCTGTCTCTTCCTTTACTTCACGGAGCAGACATTCTTCCGGCGTCTCGTCCTTCTCAAAATGCCCGCCGACCCCGATCCACTTGTCTTTATTGACATCCACCTCTTTTTTTTTGATGCGGTGCAGCATCAGATAGCGGTCATCCTTTTCCAGATAACAAAGTGTTGTAAGTCCCATTTTCTGTCTTTTTTCCTCCCTTTCCCGGTGCATGACGTGCACCTCGCAGCAAGAATGCCAGAGGCATTCTTGAATTAAGTTTCATACCTGCATATTTCCCTACATCTGCTTGCGGACAACTGCATATTCATCATCCAGCCGATAATATGGGCAACAATAGTGGCTGTCCTCCATAAAACGCACCAGCTCATCCTCATCAAGATTCACTGTACAGATGGATTCTTCACAGTCCTCGTCATATACATAATTCACACAGGTTTCACAGTCATTACGCATCGCTTTCTCCCTTTCTCAATTTCCGTAAAACTGATACAGGCATCCCGTCTGATTTTTTATACTTTCTGTTCTCGGTTCTGGAATTGCCTGCTCTGTGTTCATCTTATCTTTTTTTTTTTTTCTGTCAATGCCAGGAATCCAGGGTATCATGTTTCTGCTTTTTGGCTCTTTTTTACGACATATTTTGTCCTGTAAAGGCACATGCTGTCCTTTAACGGGACAGCCCTTTTTTCAATTTTCGTTTACCATGTGTTTGACCAAACAATTTCCGCATGAATTCAAGTCGAACGCACGTGAGACTTGGCACGCGATTCTGGTCAGTCTGGCTGACATTTGCCTGACAGGATCGCTGTGCAATAAAGGGTTCAAGGAGACCTTATGAATTGTTTTACCAAAAAGGAGGACTTATATGCCGCGAATTATAGAAGGAAAAGAAATGAACCTGATCGGCGACCGGCTCCGGGTTCTGCGAAAAAAACATCACTTAAGCCAGCAACAGCTTTCCGAACGTCTGGAAACACAGGCTGTTTATATCTGCCGCGGTTCCATTTCAAGAATTGAGGACAAAAGTCGGACCGTCACTGACATTGAACTAATGGGACTTGCAAAAGTACTTGGCGTAAAAATTCAGGATCTGTTTGAATAGTGTTATTTTCCCACTGCAAAGCATTAACTTATTGACTTATTGTGCAGAAACTCTTACAATAGATAAATGAGCAGGATGCGAATTTTTCTTTACTCGAGAGCCATTCGCATACATCAAAACTACGATATATTCATTTATTCTTGAATCAGGAGGATTTTTATTATGCAGCAAGTATCTGTATTTGCAGAAAACCAAAGAGGTATGATGGAAAGGATCACAGGTGTTCTTCGCAGTGAAGATATCAATATCCTGGGATCGGTAACAAATGACAGTGCCGAATACGGTATCGTCCGCATGGTCGTATCCAATCCGTCAGCAGCCGTAGATGCTCTGACAAAAAGCCGGTCTTCTGTGCCATCTTACGGAAGTAGTCGGCGTGGAACTGATGGATGAAGTCGGAAATCTGAACCAGCTGCTCCAGGCACTTTCCGAGAGCAATATCAATGTAAATTACCTGTACCTTTCCTTTAACCGCGAGACAGGTATGCCGATCATGGTATCCCATACCGAGGATATCATGGAAGTGAAAGCCTGTATCGAACGCAAAGGGTATACAGTATTGTAAATGTGCAAATGAACGCCATAAAATAGTTTTGTAAAAATAGTACGCCATGATGATTCGAAAACAATCTCCTGACACGCTTCGTTTCCTGTTCGGTTCGCTCGCCTGTTAGCCGCCCTTCCGCCTAAACTCGCCTCTTCGAGGCTCAGACAGCGGCTCTCTGGGGCGGCAACATCGCAAACCTCACGACGGAAGCCTTGCTACCGTCAGAGCGATTTGTTTTCGAATTCATCATGGCTGTATTATTTTACGCACTATTTTCTGCGATACCGTTCCTTTCCATAGCGTAAATTGTACCAGACATTAAAAAAGCAGCGGCATAGTGACGGTAGCATATCATTTCCGTTACTTTACCTCTGCTTTTTAATGTGCTGTATTTTGGCTTGAAGGATTGTTCCGCTTAAGCAACCCCTGGCAAGCAGGAGCTTTTGGCAATGTGCAAAATGAACAATTCCCAAGAAGGCACTTTTACGTGCCCTTCGGGGAATTCGTTCATTTGCACATGCACTAATATTCTTTCTCCGACAGCATTTTAACAAAACACTCGATATTTCAATTCTTTACATCTGCCAGGAAACCACCGACAACTTCTTATTTTGTAAATTGATCCAGCACTTCTCTGGCTTCTCTGATCTTCTTTTCATCGGTTCTCCAGATTTCGAATTCACTCATCGACGGCAGTCCCATATTGATCCCTTCTTTTCGATAAACCATACGGCTGTCCAGTGTCATTTTCCCGGACATATGGAAGGTCGTGATCCCGGTCTTTGGTGCCAGATAGCGGATCGCATCTGCATCGATTCCGGCTCCTGCCATGATATCAACTTTTCCGTCTGCTTTCAGGGCAAGCTGTTTTAAGATTTCTACGCCTTCTTTTGCACTTTTTCTCTGACCGGATGTAAGAATGGTATTTACACCCAGTTCTTTTGCCGTCTCCAGAGCTTCAAACGGATCGCGGCACACATCAAATGCACGATGCAGTGTGATGCTCATATCTCCTGCTGCATCGATCATGCGTTTCATCGCTTCGACATCCAGTGTTCCATCCGGCTTTAAAGCTCCGATCACGGCCGCATCTGCACCGAGCTTTCGGAAAGTACGGATATCTCCGCATAAAATATCAATTTCATGTCTGGTGTAACAGAAATCTCCAAAACGCGGACGCATCAGTGCATGGATGCGGATATCCATCTGATTTTTAATTTCCTGAAACAGTGCTGTCCCCGAAGTCACCCCGCCGATCACAAGTCCCTGACAGAGTTCCAGTCTGTCTGCTCCACCGTTTTTGCTGCGATTGCAGATTCTACGCTGTCTACACAGCACTCTAAAATACCCTTCATGACGATGTCCTCTTTTCTTTCATATCTTTCTGTGATACCGGTTTACCATCTACCACGATCTTTGCATTCGGATAAATCTGCTCCATTCGTTTATCCGGGAAATGTTTGTCTAAAAATTTTTCCAGATCCGTACGGCTGTCCTCTGCCGCCGCTGTCATCTGCGGCGTTTTCTGAAGACTTCCCTGCTGTCTTTGATTGTAACGGTTTAGAGCCAACGTTGACATGCCGGCATTGAAGATCATAAACAGGATCAGTATCCAGGTCAGAATATTTCCTGTTTTTATCGGAATTTTTCGATCAGATTTGAAAGTTTCGGATAGATGATCTTCAGCCAGACTACTGCCGCAATCCCCAGAAGAAACAATACAGCAGATTGATCCTGCCTCCCAGATTGAAGGGAATTTTACTGTAATCCCAGAAAACCGTCCCGAAAACCAGCTCGGTAAATATGCTGCAGGCATATTCATAAGCCCCCGCCAAGCACCGTTCCAAGCATAAAAATATAACGGTCACTTTTCTCTTTATATTTATAAAGCAATGCCGTGAACATCGCACAGCCAAGTCCCCATACAATACTGAATGGACCATAGACCACGCTGCTTCTGCTCATCCATCGCCCCATGGAATAACGGCAGAAAAGCGTCTCCACAAGATCTCCGATAAAAGCCCCGATCAGAAACAGCCAGAAAATCTTGAAAAAGCAGCAGCCTTCCGCAAATACCGTCTTTTCTTTTTTTGTATTTTTCCTGACGGATTCTTTGATATTCTCTGTCTTAATATTCGGATATGCCCGCATCATACGCTTCTGTATCCGGACAGTTATGGCATTGCCAACGTTTTCCGATACTTTTTGCATATTTTCATTGAGCTGCATGATCCTTCGAAGTTTGATCTTCAGCTGTAAAATAGCGATCACAGAACCAAGGAAATCAATCCCCATCAAAATATACGCTATGATCAGGATAATCCTTCCAATAAAATGCGGGATCTGTTTTAAAATCTGCAGAATCAGAGGATTGGCAAATTTCATCATCACAACGATCGCCGCACCGAAGATCAGCAGATGCCAGATTCCAAAATATCCCTCGTACTGAAAACGATTCTTACTGTAATCCCACCATTTCCGATGAAAAATATGCTCCAGGATCAGCCCTGTCATAATGGACACGAACGCTGCCAGAAGTGCTCCTCCTATAAACAGGAAAAAATCCGATGCCGCAGTTCCGGCAGGAAAATACAGCACAGTACAGCACAGACACCATACGACAGGCAGAACGGCATGTTCATAAAACCGGTATTTACAAATTTTCGGTTACGTACGGCATTTGCCACAACGCCTGCACACCAGCCGGCAAAAGAATAAATTAGAAAGAACCAGCAAAGTTCGTAAAATGTATAGACCAATTTATTTTCCCCTTTTCTCTTTTTCTTATGTGTGTTACTATATAAAGATGCCAGGGTCAAAATGTCGTTCTTTTTTATAACGAAACAATTCACAGGCATCATTGATGTCAAAAGATTTTTGACTCTACAGACAGTATACCTGTAAACAGGATTGCTTGCAAGAGAAAAAAACCGATTCGTTTTATTTTTATATAAAAATAATATAACTGTTATTTTAAATATACATTTTACATTTTTCTATTTCTCTGTATACTAAGGGACGGACTTTGAAGCGATGTCCCTGAATCCTGATGATCCCAACACAGATGCGTGAGCATCTTTATACCCCCGAACCAAGAAAGGATGGCGGCAGCTTATGTTTGATAAGTTATTTTTTACAAAAACGGTCAAATATCGGAATCACTGGCTTTAGGAATTTTTCTGACTCTGGCAGGCGGTTTCCAGGATGCGTATTCTTACAACGTGCGTGATCACGTGTTTGCAAATGCTCAGACTGGAAACATTGTATTGCTCGGACAGAATATCGCTTCCGGAAACCTGATGCATGCCCTGCGTTATCTTCTGCCGCTTGCCGCTTTTTTTCTTTTGGTGTATACCTTACGGAATGGATCAAGCATTTTTATAAAACCAGCGTCAAGATCCATTGGAGGCAGATTGTTCTGATCATAGAAATCCTGATTCTCGGGATCACCGGATTTCTGCCGAATGAACCTACCCTCAATGTGATCGCGAACATCATGCTTTCTTTCGCCTGTGCCATGCAGGTCGATACCTTCCGCAAATTCCGCAGTATTCCATGTGCAACAACCATGTGCATCGGAAATATGCGAAGTGCGACCGAATATCTCTGCCTGTACCATATCAGCAAAGATCCGGCGATGAAATACAAAAGCATGCACTGTGGATTTATTATTCTGGTTTTTGCGATCGGTGCCGCTTTCGGTGCCTCCTGCTCCGCCTGGTTTGGCGTAAAGGCGATCTGGATTGCCATGGCCATGCAGGTAGTCGGATTCTTTATGATGTTTGCACATCAGGATATAGAAGCATTCGAGAAATTCGAAGAAGAAGAAAAGGAAAAGATCCGTCAGACACACGCCAGAAAAAAATAAACATGAAACTATGTTTATTGCTTACCTGCATATATGTTTACTACTTACTCACACGAAAAAGGAACTGCCGACTGCAGTTCCTTTTTTCGTTTTCAAACTTTCTGCCTTCCCGGTATTTTATTTTTGCGTGAGGCAGACTCAGCTCATCGATCTTCTTCCGTTCTTCTTCTGTGAAATCTGCACTTTCCAGAACTTTCAGATTATCAAGGATCTGTGTTGTTTTGGATGCACCGATCAGCACGCTAGTCACTACATGGTCTTTTAATACCCATTTCAGAGCCATCTGTGCCAGGCTCTCACCTCTCTGTTTTGCCAGTTCGTTCAGTCCACGGATACTTGCCAGTTTTTCTTCCGTCAGCTGATCTGCTTTTAAGAATCTTCCGTCCGTTGCAATACGGCTGTCCTCCGGGATCCCGTTCAGGTAACGGTCGGTCAGAGTTCCCTGTGCCAGAGGGCTGAATGCGATGATCCCTTTCTTTGCTTCTGCTGCTGCCTGTTTCAGTCCGTTCTTCTCGATCGTACGGTCAAAGATGGAATAACGGTTCTGGTTGATGATATACGGGCAGTGCAGGTCTTTCAGAATTGCTTCTGCCTGCTTCATATGCTCTCCGTCATAATTGGAAATGCCTGCATAAAGTGCTTTTCCGCTGCGGACTATCTGTGCCAGTGTCTCCATGGTCTCCTCAAGCGGTGTCTCCGGATCCATGCGATGATGATAGAAGATATCAACGTATTCCAGCCCCATTCTTTTTAAGGCTCTGATCCAGACTTGCGATCAGATACTTTTTGCTTCCCCAGTTTCCGTAAGGGCCATCCCACATCACATAACCGGCTTTTGTACTTACCAGGATCTCATCACGGTAAGCACCGAGATCTTCTTTTAAAATTCTTCCGAAATTGCGTTCTGCACTTCCCGGTTCCGGTCCGTAATTATTTGCAAGGTCAAAATGTGTAATTCCATGGTCAAATGCAGTAAAACACAGTGCTTTCATATTTTTGTAATCGCAGTGTGTTCCAAAATTGTGCCACAGTCCCAGCGACACCTTCGGAAGCAGCAGGCCGCTGTTGCCGCATCGGTTATACTGCATGGTTTCATAACGTTTTTCGTCTGCCTGATACATAGTAATTTCCTCCTTATGATCTCATGGCAATGTCTGCCAGTTCTTTGCAATCTTTCTTTTTACTCTTTACAAACGATAACACTTCAAGTACACTTGAAGTCAAGAACTTTTTCTATATTTTTGCATAAAGGAGATGCGTCATGGATACCTATACAATAAAAGAAGTTTCTGAAATGTTCCATCTGCCTTCTTCTACCCTTCGCTATTACGAAGATCTTGGCATCCTTACAAACGTCGGACGCAGCAAATCCGGCCAGCGTGTCTATATACAGGGACATATCAACCGTCTGAAGACCATCTGCTGCTTTAAGAAAACCGGCATGTCGATTGCCAAACTGCAGCAGTTTTTTGCCTGCGAAGAAGACGAATCTGCTCATATCGATGAGATTTTAAGTCTGCTGAATGACCAGCAGGAACACATTCTGAATGAGATCAGCCAATATCAGGCTTCTCTTACACATCTGCAGCGAAAACTTCATTATTATACAGACATCAAGACAAGTCTGAAAAATGGAACTCCGCTGCCGAAATGGGCAGATTACCGAGAGCATGCAGAACAGGCAAAATAACGGCTTGACCTTAACATTATTAAATTTATTTATCCGGAGGTATTTTACTATGAAATTTATTTATCCTGCTATTTTCAGCAAAACAACCGAAGGCACCTTCGAGGCCCGTTTCCCGGACCTGGAATGCTGCACGGCAACCGGCGAGACACTTGACGACTGCATTGAAAATGCAAATCAGGCTGCCTATGACTGGATCTATGTCGAACTGACCGAGTTTGATTCTGAGCTTCCGCCGATCACCGACCCGGATGATCTGGTGCTCTCTGACAACGAAACATTGCGAAATATTTCCGTAAATATTCGCCTCACCGATGGCTGGGACGAATAAATACTCTGACAGTTCCATACTATTTATAAAACAGTTGACATAACTTCTTGCAAAATCTTTCCCTATCCATTAAGATAAAAAGGTATGTTAATTCAAACCTGAGGAAAGGAAAGGTAGAAAACACATGGAAAAGTTCTTCAAACTGAAGGAAAATGGTACAAATGTCAGTACCGAAATCATGGCCGGAATCACAACATTCATGACGATGGCCTACATTCTCGCAGTAAATCCTAACATCCTGTCTGCATCCGGCATGGATCGCGGTGCGGTATTTACTGCAACGGCATTATCAGCTTTCATCGCCACCTGCCTGATGGCACTGCTGTCCAATTATCCATTTGTGCTTGCACCTGGCATGGGACTGAATGCCTACTTTGCCTACACTGTTGTTCTTGGCATGGGTTACAGCTGGCAGCAGGCACTGGCAGCTGTATTTGTAGAGGGTATCATTTTCATCCTTCTTTCTCTCACAAATGTACGTGAAGCGATCTTCAATTCCATTCCAATGAACCTGAAGCACGCAGTATCCGTAGGAATCGGCCTTTTCATCGCATTTATCGGCCTGCAGAATGCAAAGATCGTTGTAGGAAATGACTCCACACTGCTTGGTCTGTTCTCTTTCAAGGGTTCTGTTCAGGCCGGAACTTTCAATTACGAAGGCATCACCGTCCTGCTTGCTCTGATCGGTATTCTGATCACTGCGATCTTCCTGATCAAGAACGTAAAAGGCGGTATTCTTTGGGGAATCCTGATCACCTGGGGACTTGGAATCATCTGTCAGTTCACCGGACTTTATGTTCCGAATGCAGACGCTGGTTTTTACAGCCTGCTGCCTAACTTTTCAAGCGGTTTTTCCATTCCGGCTCTGACACCAACCCTGATGAAAATGGATTTCTCTATCGTATTCTCGCTGGATTTTGTTGTTATTATGTTTGCATTCCTTTTTGTAGACATGTTTGATACGCTCGGAACACTGATCGGTGTTGCTTCCAAAGCAGACATGCTCGACAAAGACGGAAAGCTGCCGAACATCCGCGGTGCCCTGCTCGCTGATGCCGTTGGTACTTCTGTAGGTGCTATGTTCGGTACTTCTACTGTTACAACTTTCGTAGAAAGTGCTTCCGGTGTTGCAGAAGGCGGACGTACCGGTCTGACTTCCCTGGTAGCAGCCATCCTTTTCGGATTATCACTGCTGTTATCTCCGATCTTCCTGGCAATCCTGTCTTTCGCAACGGCTCCTGCCCTGATCATGGTTGGATTCTTAATGCTGACCTCTATCACGAAGATTGATTTTTCTGACTACACAGAAGCTATTCCATGCTTTATCGCAATCATTGCCATGCCGTTCATGTACAGTATTTCTGAAGGTATCGCTATGGGTGTTATCTCCTACGTTGTACTGAATGTTGCGACCGGAAAGGCAAAAGAAAAGAAGATCAGTATTCTGATGTATGTTCTGGCTGTACTGTTCATACTGAAGTATGTTGTTCTGTAATGTAAATGATGTTGGGACCAAAAGCCCCAAACTATGATGCCTACGGATTGTTCCGTGCGTCGCACTTCCACAATCTTTCTACGCTCCGCTTCGGTCGGCACAAAACCATTGTCCACTGGACAATGTGTTGCCCTCGCGGAGCGTTTATCTTAGTCGGAAATTGCACTCCCACTAAGACAAATTTGTGGCTCGCCACTTATATCTTCTCCGACTAAGATAAACTGTTTTAGATCCATCAGTGTCGGCACACATGCATACAGCATATCTTTGATCTCTTCATCCGGCTGTGTCAGATCCGGAACCATAACCACTTTACATCCGGCCGCACAGGCACTTTTGATGCCGTTTGGTGAATCCTCAACCGCCATACATTCTTCCGGGGCAAGTCCGATCTGACTGCATGCATATTCATAGACATCCGGTGCCGGTTTTCCGTGTTCCACCATCGGTGCACAGACAATCTTGTCAAAATACTCATACAGTCCAAACTGTTTCAGATAACGTGTCGTTCTCTCCAGATCACTGGCCGTTGCAACTGCACGGTGTATATTCTTATCTTTCAGATAAGTAAGAATCTCAACTGCCCCCGGTTTTATATCCACTTTGACTGTCTTCAGATATTCTTCCATAATTTTTCTTCGGTAACTTCTTACTGCTTCATAATCCAGGTTCGGATCATTCACCATTTTTTTCAAATACTCGGGTGCATATGGCCTCCCCAGAGACCTCAGTGTCAGAACCTGTTCCCTCGTAACCTTATATCCGAAATGTTCCAGAGCCTTTGGCCAGAACATAATGTAATATTTCTCCGTGTCCAGTAACGTGCCGTCCATATCAAAAATAACTGCTTTTATCATTTGTTCTCTTCCCCGTCAGTTTTACGACCGTCATCTCATGATGCATCGCTTTCATCACTGTATCAAACATATCTTTTGTTTTCACACGGATACTGGAAGTATTCACACACGGATGGCATCCGATCCATTCTTCCTTGAGCAGATCCATCCACCAGAAGACGTACTGCATTGTCTTTGTCATTCATCAGTCCCATAATGCTGACCGCTCCCGGCGTAATATCCAGATATTTTTCCATATATTCTGCACTCGCAAAAGAAAGCCTCGCACTGCCGATCTGTTTTGAGAGTTCTTTCGTCTTGAACACCTTGTCCCCCGGTATCAAAAGCAGATAAAAATCCGTCTTCTGCCGGTTGCACAGAAACAGATTTTTGCACATTTCCACGCCAAGTGCCTCATCGATCTCTTTGCATGCTTCCATTGTAAAAAGCTGCCTCATGATCCATCCTCTGATAATCTACACCAAGACCATCCAGAAAATTGTAAGTACGGATCTCCTTTTCCATTCTGCCTGCTGCATCGGCAGGTCTTCCATTCTGTAATTCCATGTTGTTGTCTCCTGTTATTCCTCTGTATACCTCCGCGATCCGCCGGAGGATACAGCAATCCTGTGAAAAATCAAATCCCTCCACTGATATAAGCTAAAAGTCCCCTGCATCCACGCAGAATATCATCGTAAGTTGCATCAAAATCCCTGTATACCACGGATCTGCCACGTCACGTGCCGCTGACAGCTGATGCGTCTTCTCATAATCCGCAAAAGAAAGCATCTTATAAATCTTATGCTCCTCATCACCGCCCACAATCCGTGTCATGTTTCTTATATTAGCAGAATCCATTCCAATAAGAAAGTCAAAATTTTCATAATCCTGCCGCGTCATCTGCCTCGCATGATGTGCAATCAGCGGAATCTGCACCTGTCGCAGCTTGTTTCTCGTTCCATAATGCGGCGGATTGCCGATCTCCTCACGGCTGGTCGCCGCAGAATCAATCTCAAAGCAGTCTTCAAGCCCTGCCTGACGGACCAGGTAGGTGAAGACACTCTGGGACATTGTGCTGCGGCAGATGTTGCCGTGGCAAACAAATAGTACTTTTATCATTGTTTTGTTTCTCCTTGTTTTGCCCTGGAGTGCCCTGTTTTGCAAGGGATTCTGAGAATTTGTAAAATGTGTTTTAGCTGGCATCTTGGCAAAATACGGCAAGATGGAGCAAGTTGTTGCGGGCTGTTAGTAGTAGAAATAGTAGTAAAACGAGGTAGGCTTACTACTAAGGATTATTTTCAATCTAATAATAATTCTCCTTCTGGATAATATGCACTGCGATTTGTCCAAGTCATACCTATTTGCTCGTATTCAATATGATTCTCCGAAACATCCTCATCAATAAATTTAACACACTTGCATCTCAAATAGTCGGCACCACATTTAGTACACTTACTATTTTTTACCCACTTAATCGGTGCACAAATTATCTTATTATCTTTAAGATATGATGCTTCTTCCTTAGAAACAGCTAATTCTACTATTTCCTCTTTCCCTTCCCACCTAGTTCCAGAAATATATTTTGGATGAACTACATATCTATCAAAGCAAACTACATCTCCATGAATCAATGTGAATTTATTAGGTCTATCCCCTGCGTTTCCAAAATTATTATTTTCAGTGTATAGTCTTTCTACCAAATCATTAAAAGTATCTTTTCTCTCTTCCAATGAATCTTTCAAAGTAGAAACATAATCTGACACATGCCCCGCAAATGATAATTGTACAGCTTCATCATGCTCGTTAAGCATAATTCCAACCGATAGTAATCTGTTGTCGCCATTTTTGTTCCAAGCATTACATAAATCATATATTGCTTCCAACACTGTATATATAGTTTCCAGAGTTCCACAACATATCGTGGGAAAATTAGTTACTGTATCCCCAAACTCTATCATTGTAGTAAATGGCATTCTTAGCTTAATTCCCTTTCTTATAAGTAGCTTAAAAAGGTAATTGAATCTGCTTCTAATATCTTTACTCGTTTTTCCTCATTACATATAAACTCATCCTTGTTTATAATTCGTACATCATAACTATCTGAAATATCTATTTTGGGTGAATATCTAAAGAAAATTCTCAATCCATCTCCTTTATTCAAATCAACTGGAATAAACTTGTTTGATCTATCTACTATAGAATTTCTTTGTGCACTCTCTTTTTTATTTGTTCATATTTCTCATCTATTCCACCAAAATACTGGCCAATCAATGAATTTTCTCTATAAAAGCTACTAATCAATTCTTTCCATAGTGATACCGAAAAATCATTGTCAATTCTCCAAAGTTTAATATACTTCGAATTTTTTCCACATTTACTAATATCATTTTTTTTATCAATACGTTCAAGAATATTTTCTTCATTATATAATCTTATTGCACCATCAAGATGCGTAGGTAATCCTGTACTTGGATTCAACATGCTATGAACATATCTACACCCCCAAAGCATAGTATTTCCACCGTCAAATGAAACATTTTCTCTATCACATAATTCCTCACATTCAAAAGTTCTAGTTCCATCTTGCTTATGCCAATAAAATTGTGTTCCCACAATGTTCGAAAAAAGATTGTCATAATGTTCATTTTCATAACAAGTCACACCTCTGGTATTAATTTCAAATCTTCACTAAAATAAGGCCCCTAATATATTGATATTCTATTTCAGGATGCTCTGTTCCCGGAAGTCCTACCATATCCATATCTAGTGCAACTTTAACATTTAGGTTAGAATATCTCTTAACTTCTCAAATGAAACAAAAAATTCTTCATTGGTAGAATTTAATATCGATAATGTTCTTCTAAAAAACTGATGTGCAAACAACAGATACCCATCTTTAAAATATACACCTGGAATCAAAACTCCTTTTCTCCATCCGTTGTGGTTGAATATACAGATTCCAATTCATTAATATCCGTAAGACCATCTTTAAAGTTATTTATCCACTCTGGAAATAATCTTTTTACTATATCATTATCTTTTATTGCTACCGCTTGTCCTATAGGAGCTACCCGAACGAATCCGTAATTACATCTTTTAACTTTCCAACTAATGAATCAATTTCATCTCTATGAGCCTCGCAAAACTGTTGATAATCATTTACCTCTATCATTTTTCGTAACATCTCATGTTCTTCAGTCGTTTCCATGATAGCACCTTCATTAGTAACATACGCTTTACCTGGTTCCATATAAACTCCAGTTAGCCTTGTATATCCTATAGGTTTCGTTCTATCGTGTCCTATATTCATAGGTATCGTTCTATCCCAAAGTATCGCGATATGCTTTTTAAAATTGTACTTAATGGAATAAAATGGTTTTTTCTATTAAGTCCATCTGTCATAGCAACTCCCTGATACACTTCCATTTATCACCATCTCTTTTCATATAATTATCTAAATTATATTATATCGTCATTTTCACTTCTTTTCCACAGAAAAATAACGCCCTAGCCTAAGCCAGAGCGTCATCCTTTTCCATATTAAACTACCTTAAACATTTTCTGCGACATTGGTTTCTCTTTCTTCTGCTCAACCTCCGGCTGTGCTTTCCTAAACTCTTTCATCCGCTTCAGTTCTTCCTCTGCATCATCGAATCCGATATGCGTGTACACATTCATTGTAACTGATATATCCGAATGCCCCATAAGGTACTGTAACGTCTTCGGATTTATTCCCGATTTTGCCATATTCGAGCAGTAGGTGTGGCGGCACACATGAGGTGTGATATTTGTCATCTGCACCCGGTAGATATCATTGTATCTGCCGACCATATGATTGAATCGGTGCTGCCAATGCATTGCCACAAGTGACATTCCATTATCATCGTAAAATAGAAATCCACTATATCCATCTATGGTTTTCTCCACTTTCGGTGCATTTCTGTCCTCAATGGTTGCCTGAAACATCTGTGCCACATCCTCTGTGATTGGCAATACTCTTGTTCCGGCATCCGTCTTTGTGGTTTCTATTATGTATCGCATGTCTGATGTTCGTTGCAACTGGTGGTCAATATTTACAGTTCTGTTCTCAAGATCAATATCCTTTAGTGTCAGTCCACAAAATTCCGATATTCGCATTCCAGTATGAAAGAGTATGTACACCATTTCATAGCATTTACAGTACACCACATCGTCATGCACAAACTTTAGGAATTTTCTCATCTGGTCTTTGGAAATTGCCTCTCTTGTGACTGCGTCATTTACCAATACTCCGGCAAGCTGAAATCCGAATGGATTCTTTACCAGAATGTCATCATCCACCGCCATCTGAAAGGCTGGTCGCAACACTCCACGGATGGTATGAATGGAACTGTAGCTTTTGCCATCTTCCTGCTGCAATTTGATAAGGAACAGCTTTGCATCGGAAGTTTTCACACTTCGTATCGTCTTTTTGCCAAATGCTTCCTTTGCAAGTAATCTCTGTACTGTAACATATCCCTGTTTTGTGCTTTGCCTTACTCCGGTCTTTGTTTTCAAATATCGGTCTACCAGTTCACAGACAGTCATCTGTCCGTCTACGATATTTACAAGCAAATCCAAATCTGTGTTTACCTGTTTTTCCAATTCACGAAGGGAAAGGCATGGTTTCTTGCCCTTTGGAAGTTTGTCCGTAGGCTCTAGTTTCCAACTGTATACAAAATGTGGTTTTCCATCAATGTGATATTTATATTGATATTTTCCGTCTGCTCTTATGCTTTCTCCCGGTCTTAATACTCTGCGTTTGGAGTCCCGCCTTGTCTGTCCTCTTCCTGCCTTTGCCATTATACCCGCCTCCTTAGTTCTGGATGGTTACGCAGATACCTTTCAAAGGCTACACGAAGAATCAGCTTGCGTTCTCCGTAATATGCTAGAAAATCTTCCCCATCCGTATTATTCAATAAATCGTAAAATTTTCTCCGGCTCAAAACAAAATATTCAATTGCCTCAGAAGGATTCAAAACATCCTTTTCTGCTAAACTTGGTCTTGCCATAAAAGTACTTCCTTTCTGCCAAAAGTGGCTGTTTTCAGGGGTTTTCGGGGTCATCCTATGTTCGCTCTTATGCCCTGTAATAGCAACTACTTTTGGCAGATAAAGGAACTATATTGCTGAATAATTAAGGATGAATTCTTCGAACTTCGGGCGGATAATGAGGAATCGGTTTCCACAGTACACCGCCACCGTTCCAAGGTTATCCTCTGCAATTCTTCTCAGTTTCTTTATACCAATATTAAAATAAGCTGCTGCCTCCTTGATGGTGAGCATATACTTCTCACTAACAGGAAGCGTTTCATTGCTTTCTGCATTCATAGTATCTCTCCTTCCGACAAGGTGGTCACACAGCTGACTCCTTTGTACTATTTTTCCTTTTTTGTCATTTTTACTCTGATTCTGTGATATTTGCCCACAGGGGCGGTCTGAATCTCTGTCACCTTTTATGCAGGGCAACGGTGCCGCCCCTTCACGCACAAAAACTGCGAATTTAAACGGGGTATTAACCCCCAATACAGCTAAATACCATACAAGGGGTGTTTATTATGTTAAGGCGATATGAGTTGGACGATGATGAATGGAACCGCATTGTGAATCTACTTCCCCGAAAATACAGGCAAGCGGGGACGTCCACGAAAGTGTAATCGCACAATCTTAAATGGAATGGTTTGGATTGCACGCAGCGGTGCACCCTGGCGTGACCTTCCGGAACGTTATGGACCATGGGAAACCGTTTACAGTCGCTTTCGTAAATGGATTGAAGACGGTATATTGGATAATATTTTCCGGATTTTAAGTCTGGATGCAGAATTTGAAGAGCTTTCTATGGATGCGTCCATCGTTCAGGCACATCAGCATAGTGCCGGAGCTAAAAAGGGGGCTTCCCCTGAAATCGGCCGGAGCCGAGGCGGACCAAGTACCAAAATCCATGCCATCGTAGAAGCGTACGGTAACCCAGTCCGTATTATGATTAGCGAAGGCCAGAAAAATGATATTCCATATGCAATTCCTCTTTTAAAACAAATCAACATTAATGGAAGCAAGATTTTGGCAGATCGAGGCTATAACAGTAACAAAGTATTAAAATACATCCATGCAAATGGTGCAAAAGCGACGATTCCATCCAAAAGGAATGCAAAAATACAACGTTCTTGTGACTGGTGGCTTTATAAAGAGCGGCATCTTGTAGAAAAGCTGTTCTTGAAATTAAAAGCGTATCGGAGGATAGCGACCCGTTATGATAAACTTGCATGTACCTATCTGGGATTTTTATGCCTTGCTTCCATATTGATTTGGTTAAAATAAACAATTTCTGATTTTTTTCAAACACGCTCTAACTGATTTTTTCTCTTTCTCATATACTTCTTTCCGGTATGCCAGTGTCTGATTATATACAAAACGGCAACAGCCAAATGTTTTTGCAATCTGTATTTTCTGCTCATTATTTGGATATATTCTATATTTATATGCCTTTAACATCCACTGTCACCCTCTTTCTCAACCTTGATTTTCTATATATCTCTTCCGCATTTCTTCCGATACATTTCCTACACTGCAGACAAAATATCCGTCCGTCCAAAAAGTATGTTCTTTCCAGAATTGTTTTCGTAAATATTGGGGATAACTTTTTCATATATGGTAAGTCGTATAACTTTTCATGAGGTTTACAATTTTACTAATAGACATTGTTGGTTCAGTTTCTATCATGTAGTGAATATGATCTTTGTCAGTCTCTATGTATTTGATAATGACTTTATGCTTTTGACATATCTCATAAGAAAACTGCTTTATATCATCTGATATCTGTCTCGAAACCAGTAATTTCTTCCTATATTTGCAGACGAAAATAATGTGATATTGTAATAAGTATTTATGTCTGTTTTTAGATTTCCAGGTTCCTCTAGTAGATATGGGGATTACTCCCCATACCCCTACGCAAAACCGTACGTGCACTATTAACGCATACGGCTTTTCACTTTATATTTCATACTTTATCTATAAAACAAACTTACTTTAATACTTGGTTCTAACAATGGGAATGTTCGAAGCAGTCCATTAAAGAAAGTATCCGACGTATAACTTCTTTTCTGGCTTCTCCGATTCAGCCATTTATACAATAACCATTTTGTCTGTACTAGGAAATTCTTCACTTCCCTTGTATTGTCGGTCACTCCATAATACTGGTAATGTCCCCGCAATTTTGCATTCACTGTTTTAAATATCAATTCCAATGGTATTGTCCTATGTGTCTTTATCCACTCTTTCATTGCTTTAATTTTACTGCGGAATTTCTTTTTGCTCGTCTTTACCCTACAACGGAAAACCTCTCTCTTTCCGTCCATTCCGCAATAAAACGTGAAACCAAGGAAGTCAAAGGTATCTGGTTTTCTCTCTCCTCTTGCTCTTCTGTTGTGTCTGGCAAACCTCCCGAATTCCAATATCTTCGTCTTTTCTTCCGCCAGCTCCAGTCCGTATTTAGCAAAGCGTTCTTCCAGCCTCTGCTTAAATATTTTTGCTTCATACTGGTTCTGAAAACAACAGACAAAATCATCACAGTATCGGATAAGATAACACTCTCCTTTACACTGTCTCTTCACAATTACATCAAACCAGTTATCCAATACATAATGCAGATATATATTTGCAAGTATCGGACTTGCTCCATTTCCCTGTGGGGTTCCCCGTTCGCTGTCGAGATATTTGCCATTTTCCATGACTCCGGCTTTCAGGAATTTCTCTATGATCTCAAGGAATTTCCGGTCTGCTATATCATGTGCCAACATCTTCATCAGCCATTCATGGTCTACATTATCAAAGAAACCTTTAATGTCTGCTTCTACCACATAGTTTGTCTTTCGATACTGCACCATCTCTATGATTTCCCTTACTGCCTGATGGCAGTTCCTGTTCGGGCGGAATCCAAAGCTCTCATTATAAAACTTCGGTTCATAAATCTGCTCCAGTATCTGTGCAATCGCATTTTCCACCAGTTTATCTTCATAACAGGAGATTCCAAGCGGTCTCATTTTGCCTTTTGTTTCCTTCGGAATATAAACACGCCTTGTTGGATTCGGGCGATAGCTTCCGTTTTTCATCCTTTTCACAAGATTTGCGAGATTTTCTTCCAGATTCTTTTCGTAATCCTCTTTTGTCACCTTATCAATCCCATACGCTTTCTTTCTGTCCATAGTCTTATGGATTGCTCTCAGCGTATCCGCATTGATGTAGGCTGCAAGATTCTGAACCTTTCTGTCGGTTCTGTTTGCTTTTGCAATATTATACTGTATTCCAAGTAACTCATTCACCATGTTCATCAGCTCTCTTTTTGTCTGCATAGTTCTTTGTTCTTGAAGCTATAAAGTGCACAGCCCTTTTCTCCATCTGCTTTCACAGACTTCTGCGATAATATGGCTGTGTCGGACTTCCTGCCATTCATTTGAATCCCTAACGCATTTCTTTGTTTTGGTTTCCATACCTTTTTAAGGAAATGACAGGATCTCAGCTGTTCCGATAACATACTTATCATCAACCTCGCCAAGTTCTCAGACTGGGGGAATGCCATTATATCCTTGCCTTATCGGTTATAACAGTATTGTCTGCTGTGGCATAGAACACATCGACCATTTCCAACCTCATCTTAATGCACCTTCCTCTACCAATATATCAAGATTTCTATATACAGTTCCTTTTCCAATTGTTGGATATGCTTCTTTTATAAATTCATACACTTCATTTGCCGTAACGTGTCTTCTCATTTCGTATACGGCATTTCTTACAAGATCTTTTTGAATGGTATTTCTCCTACTTGTCATTTGTCCTCCTTATTAGGATTAATTCTTAATAAGGATTATATGTCACTATCATTCTGTTGTCAATATAAAAATAGTAATAATTCTCATTATTATAAAAGCTTCCAAACTGAGCATCTTTTACCTGAATAACTATTTTATTTTGCGTTCAAATACATATTCTGAATCTGAAGATAAATCAGACCTAAACGAATATCCGAGTCTGTCAAATTTCTGAATCTCTGCCGGATTTTCAATATTATTTTCCGCTATGAATCTGACCATTTCACCACGAGCCATCTTGGCATAGGTACCTTTTGTTACCAATTTATCTCCGGATAACTCACAAAATACAATCGTAATATATCTGTCCTGTGGCGTCAGATACTTTTCTATACATTTTGAGTATTCTTTTGATGCAAGATTAATGATAATCCTACTGTCATCGATTACTGAGCGGTATAACAAGTCTCCCCAGTACTCATACAGATTTTTTGCATCTCCAATTCCAGCCTTTGCCTGCATTTCAAGACGATAAGGCGTCACTCCATCCATTGGTTTTAAAATGCCATAAAACGCAGACAAGATTCTTAAATGATTTTGCAAATACTAAAATGCTGGATTTCAAACACAGATGGTGCCATATATTGATAAGCAATCCCTTCATATGCTAAAACAGCTGGAGTAAGCCTGTTATAAAGATCCATATTTTCCAATCTGTTAAAGTTCTGCTCTGCAATCTTTTCATTACATTTCCAGATAGCTTTCAGTTCTTCTTTTGATTTGCTTTTCATCCAGTTTAATACTTCTGCTGTCTTATCAATATAGGCAGGCAATTCAAGCGGTGCTAAGTTATCGGTATCTGCAATCATCTTTTTTGCAGGTTATAAAATAATCTTCATTATGCCAATTCCTTAAGCATATTTTCAGGATCATCTGCCGCCTTGACTTTATCATTTG